>Ga0209107_10001630_pt1 | contig 12580 bp, 22 predicted proteins | sample LakErihyJuly2011_2_FD_187460 | JGI IMG/M metagenome (GOLD analysis project Ga0209107, IMG submission 187460) | Freshwater microbial communities from dead zone in Lake Erie, Canada - CCB hypolimnion July 2011 (SPAdes) (version 2) | ecosystem: Environmental > Aquatic > Freshwater > Lentic >... | reverse complement strand
ATAGATTGAAAGGTGCTGCTAATGCAGGTAAAGCTGTGGCATTCTTTGCTAATTCACAGGACCAACTGCCAAAGATAGAGTCACTACCTACTAATGGTAATGATAGTCTATTTCAAGAGGCATCACAGCTGAATACTGAGCAGATTTGTTTCTCTCACACTATAGATCCTATACTTATGGGTATTCGTACTACAGGATCACTAGGTAATGGCTCAGATATTAAGCAGGCTTATATCATATTTGAGAAAAATGTAGTAATGCCATTGAGAGATATGGTATCTGACATCTTTAATGAGCTGCTTTTTATAGCTAAGATAGATGCAGATTTCACTATCAATAACTATCAGATAATTAACGAGGCTATAGTAGAACTTGAGGGAGATACCTCTAAGACTAATGATGCTTTAAATAGTCTATCACCATTAGTAGCTACTAAAGTACTTGAGACTATGACAGAGAATGAAATTAGAGCCTTAGCATCTTTGCCTCCTGTACCGGGAGGAGATAAAAGCAAATCACAAATCGCACAAACTCCTATAATCTGATGCTATACTTTATAACAGAAACTTATCTAAAGAATAACACACCCATCACAGCAAATGTAGATGTGAATAATGTTACTCCTTACCTAGCTACTCAAGCTCAGCTAAGAATCATGCCTATATTAGGTACTACATTCTATAATGACTTGCTAACTAAGTACAATGATCAGACATTAGATCCTGATGAGGAGGTGCTAGTTACATTCATTCAGCCTATTATAGCATGGAGAGCAGCAGAAGATGCTGTCTTTGGTCTATCCCTACAGCTAAAGAATAAAGGTCTACAGACTCAGTTCGGAGATAACAGCTCATCAGTAGATAGAGGTACTATAGCATTCAGTATGGAACACTATGCACAAAAGGCTGCATTCTTTGAGCAGAGATTGATTAGATACTTGCTTAAGAACAGAGCTTTATATCCAATATTCACAGGTACAACTAACAGAGATACTGACTTAAGACCTATGATTGATGGCTGTAGCTGTCTATCTAATGGCTTATTAGAATGTAATGGTCTATGTGGAGGTGCAGGAGGCAATGGTTATAATAATTCAATCTTAATAATATGAAGCACTCAGGAGTCTTATCAATTATAGTATTCAGTACAGGATACTTAACAGGTATAGCATTAGTATGTGAGCCTGCTATATATCTTAAGTTAGCAGGAGCTACAGTGATAGGATATCTAAGTTTTATTCTAGCATTACAATGGGAGGGAAACGAATGAAAGCACAACTATCACTACTTATACTATCTATACAATCAAAACTTTTGACTCTTATATCTATTTGCTTTGCATTCTTTTTACCTATATCAGGGATACTCCTAATGATAGGAGTACTAATATGTATTGATACTTTTACAGGTATAAAAAAAGCTCATAAATTAAAAGAGAAAATAACTAGTAGAAAGCTATCATCTATAATAAGTAAATTAGCACTCTATGAGGTTACTGTGATAATGTTTTTTTTAATAGACAAATTCATACTTAATGATATAATTCTTACATTCTTTAGTGTACCATTTATGCTCACTAAAATAGTAGCATTGGTCCTAGCATCTGTAGAGGTAATCTCTATTAATGAAAATATTAAAGTAATTTCTACTAGAAACTTAGACCTTTGGCAAAGTGCTAAGGCATTATTTGCTAGAGCTAAGGATATTAAGGATGATCTAAATAAAATAAAAGAATGACACGCTGGGAACTTACCTCTAAATATGGTACTGCTAATGTAACAGGTGCAGGATACTTAGTAAAGATAAAGCTACCTTATCCTATGAGAATAGCTTGGGACTTGGATAGCACTGTCAAAACTATGATGTGTCATAAGTTAGTAGCTGATAACTTTACTGCTGTATTCAATGAGCTATTATCTACTTATGGATATGATAAAATTAAAGAGTTAGGGATAGATTTATTTGGTGGATGTTTTAACTATAGAAAGATGAGGGGAGGCACATCTCTATCCATGCACTCATGGGGAATAGCCATTGACTTAGATCCTGCTAGAAATCTACTTAAAGAATCATCTAAGACTGCTAGATTTGCAAGACCTGAATACAAAGCTATGATAGATATTTTCTACAAGCATGGGTTTATATCTTTGGGCAGAGAGAAGAACTACGATTGGATGCACTTTGAAATAAAAGAATGATGAGATACTTAGCTATAATATTACTACTTAGCAGCTGCTCTTCTCAGTATCATCTTAATAAGGCTATTAGTAAAGGATATGCCTGTGAGCAGACATCAGATACTATCAGAATCACTACACTAGATTCTATCCCTGTTATCATTCGTGATAGTATAGTATGGGAAAAAATTATAAATACTAAGGATACTATTATAAAGTATAAGACAGTATATGTCCCTAAGACTAGACAGGATAAAAGGATAGAATATAAAATAAAAGTAAAGACTATCTATAAAGATAGAGTAGTAGAGAAAGCACAAGCTAAGGCAGAGGTACAAAAAGCTAAGGCAGAAAGACCTAAGGGTAGAGGCAATCTTAACCTGTTATTTGTGGGAGTAGGGATAGGTTTACTGCTATCATATCTCTTAAAATTTGCTAGACAAAAATATTTGTTCTAAGTTTACACCACTTATGGTAAGAAAAAGACTGTTTTTTGACATTGAGACATCATTCAATGTCGGTATATTTTGGCGATCAGGATATAATCTTACAATCAATCCAGGTGACATCATTCATGAGAGAGCTATTATCTGCATCTGCTACAAATGGGAGTCAGAGGATGATGTGCAGTTCCTAACTTGGGATAAAAAGCAGTCAGATAAGGCAATGATTAAAGCATTCCTTAAAATTATGGCTCAAGCTGATGAAATTGTGGCTCATAATGGAGATAGATTTGATCTTAAATGGCTACGCACAAGAGCTATAATACATGGACTTGATGTAATGCCCTCACCTAAGACTATAGATACTCTTAAATGGGCTAGAAAGTACTTTAATTTTAACTCAAATAAACTAGACTATATAGCTAAGTATTTAGGAGTAGGTCAAAAGATGGATACAGGAGGACTTGACCTGTGGAAAGATATAGTATTTAAGAAAGATCAGAAAGCTATGGATAAGATGGTAGAGTATTGTAAGATGGATGTGATTGTGCTAGAAGCTGTATTCAATAAACTCAATTCTTATGCAGCTCCATCTACTCACTATGCTGTAATGGAGGGAGATGAGAAGTACTGCTGTCCTGAATGCACTAACTATAATATCTATTATAATAAAAAGGTAGTAACTACAGGAGGTACTATCCATCATTGGATGAAATGTAAGGATTGTAGAAAGCACTATAAAATAAATAATAAAACTTACATAGAGTATTTGAAATTCAAATATAAACACTAACTTTGCATAGTTCCATAGTGTAGAAAGCAGTTATTAAGCTCCCCAGCCGATAGCTGCTTTTTTTACTTTACAGATAACACAAAATAAAGTTTCCAAAAACCGATACTTTTGTAAGATATGCTTTACATAATAGGCATAATTCCGATTATCATGTAATTCCAAAGTAACTTATCATGTAATTCCAAAGTAACACTTTAGATTATGTCCCGTTTTTTAATTAATAAACTTGACTTTTTAAGGCTATAACCTTAATAATAGCAAAGGTATTATATGTTTTACCTTACAACAGGGAGACAATTTGTCCCCTAGTCTTATTTAGAATCATTATAAATTACACTTTTTTATTGCAGATATAAAACTTTATACTATCTTTGGCGTATAGTTATTAACAATAAAAACTTTTACACATGGACAAAGAACAAATTTTAAAGATCATTCTAGATCAGTATCAAGAATTAAAAAATGAAGCTGATGAGTTAAGAGATGCAGTAGGATATAGAGATTCTGCTACACAAAGAGCTTACACTAAAGCAGTCACTATTTCTAACCTAATAGACAGAATCAATGAAGAGACTAATTAAATACCTTACTCCTGTAGGAGCTGAGCAGATAGCATTTGCTAAGGCATTAATGGTAGTAGTTACTGCTATCATATCAATCGTATTTTTATTTCCACTACTAACACTATTATCATGAACTTTATAAACCTATTTAAAAGAGACAATACTTATTTTTCTAATTGGACTACTGACTATGATAGTGATGTATATATAGCAGGTACTATTCAGCCATTTACTTATGATGCTACAGAGACTGATGATGGAGATATGTCCCTGTTTATTCTAAATGATGCAAATCTTAACCTACTTAAATCTAAGCTATGACATTCAACGCAATTATAAAATTTTGGACTAGCAGGAGAACAGCAGAAGAGCTAAGGGGTGGATTTAATCTACCTCTTTACCTCAAGTATTTACAAGTCATAAACAATAAATCTAATGACTGAGTTCACACAGCTAGCTATTAAGGTCCAGGATGAAATAGCTAATGGTGATTATACTCACCAAAAATACCTAAGATTCAGAGAGTGGTACTTTCAGAATTATGAGGGCAGTAAGAGAAATGCAAATAGAGATTTTGCAATGTTTGATTTAATGTATGGCTTAGATGTGCCGATTAAAAATAATGATAATGAAGATATATAAAGTAGTGTATAAGACCTTTGACTATTGGAATGGTCCTGTAAAATTAGTGACTAGAATTATAGAGGCATATGATGCTGATCATGTTAAGCAGCTCATACAAAAGAATGATGATTTAATTCTATTAATTGAAGAGGTATGAATGATATTATCAGAGAAAGGTATCCATTTGAGCCTACTAAAAAGATAGCAGATGACTTAGGATTATCAGAGTCATCAGTATACAATAGAGCTTTTGCTATGGGTATTAAGAAAGATCCTAAATACTTAAGGTCTACTCAATATCCTCCAGGATATCTAGGTGGTAAAGCTACACAATTTCAGAAAGGTAGTGTACCTGCTAATAAAGGACAGAAAATGTCCACAGAAGTATATCAGAAAGTGGCTAGGACAATGTTTAAGAAAGGATCTAAGCCTGTGAATACTCAGCCTATAGGTACTATCCATCAGAGAAAGGATACAGGAGGGAAGATGTATCAGTATATTAAGCTAGCAGATTCAGAGTGGCAGCTGCTCAATAGATATACTTGGGAACAGCACAATGGACCAATTCCTAAAGGAATGGTGGTAGTGTATAAGGATGGTAATTATCTAAATAATGATATTAACAATCTGCTAATGATAACTAAGAAAGAGAATATGGCTAGAAATACCATACAAAGATTGCCTAAAGAGCTTCAGCAGGTAATGAGATTAAAATGTAAACTAATAAAAAAAATAAATAAAAATGGCACACAACAAACTAAGTGATTTAAGAAATCACATCTTCATGGCTCTCGAGAGATTGAGTGATGAGACATTAACAACAGACCAGGTGAATGTAGAAGTGGATAAAGCTAAGGCTATATCTCAGCTCGCAGGAACTCTAATCCAATCTGCTAAAGTAGAGATAGATTTTATTAATGCTACCGGTGTAATGGAGTCACAATCGGATCTATTTAAGTCAGTAACACAAAATAAATTATTATGAAAGAAATAGATTTTTTAATAGGACAGATTGCAAAGTATCAGCTAGATACCAACTCTAGAAATAGATCCTATGTCTATAAGAGATACTATGTAATGTACAGGCTGAACAAATGCAAGGTATCACTTACTCAAATAGGTAAGATGCTCAATAGACATCATGCTACTGTTATACATGGTATCAGAATGCATAGAAGATGGACCAGGATGCAGGATAAATTATATCTTCATGAGATAGATCCATTAGTTCAATCTGCTCTTAATAATGATTATGAGGATAAATACAAAGTTTCGGCAGTAGAGCAGTTCAATTACATTAATGTGAGGATTCAGATGCCTTATGAGTATGATAAAGTCCATCAATTCAAAGAATATATGACAGCTAAAGAACTAGCAGAAATAATTTAAAGCTCTTCGGAGCTTTTTTTGTGCAATGTTAAAATGGTCCTTACAACTTTGCACAAAAGATTGCACATAAAATAACATTGATTATCAGTAATTTAGATTGATTTGTGCAAAGTTTTGAGAAAAAGCCCCTATCCTATATATACTATAAGACCAGGATGAAAAAAAAAAGTAAAAAAAAAGACCAACTTTGCACAAAGCCTTGGTACTGCTAACTTTTGGGTGTGCAAAGTCTGTGCAAAGTTGTATGTTGATAAAAAAAGATTGCACACTTTGTAAAGTATTAATAATTATTATTACATTTGTAAAAATTGAACAGCCAAATGACAAAGACTTTAATCTTAGAGAGTATAAATCCCCCTATCAACTTGGCTGTTCGCTTAGGGGGACTCTCTTTTTTATATAAATTATGAATCTAATAGATGTAGCACATGAATTAATAGCAGAGGGATTGAATCCTCTACCACTTTGGAACAGTAAAGCTCCAATGCTTGAGGCAGGTCATAACTTTCTCTATGAAACTATTACAGATGTAGATAGTAGATTCTTAAAAGCTGAGAAAATAGGGATAGCCTGTGGATTAGTTAGTGAATTTTACTGCATTGACTTTGACTGCCATAATGGTGAGCCTATTAAAGATACATTTGATGACTTTATTAATGTGCCATCTATTAAGATGCTCATTAAAGATGGGATGCTATCCTGTTACACTACAGCAGGAGGTGGCTATCATGTTTACTTTAGATCAAAAGAGAAGTTTAATGGTAGAGTATTTGCTAAATATCCTACAGGAGCTACAATGGTAGAGATGAGAGGCAATGGTCAGTACTGTGCCTGCTATCCATCTAGTGGATATAGTCATATCGGTGGTGAGGAGTACATAAAGCTGAGCTATTTTGATGATGATATTAATAATGTCTTTGATTTAATTACATCTTACAATCAGCATCACACTATTAGTCTACCTCACAAAGATACCTCTGATAGAAAATGGGCAGAGACCTGGAAAGATACTACTCCTGATGGTAAATATAACCTAGAGAATGGAGAAGAGGCTAAGGAGCTGCTTAAGGGGATAGGTTGGCAGTTCTGCAATAAGAGAAAGGATGGCTCAGAGTATTGGACTAGACCTAACAAAGATATAAAAGATGGATTCTCAGCTACTTTTGGCTTTCAAAATAATATGTTTTATATATTTAGTGAAGATGGAGGAGCTATAAAGCCATTTGAATCTAAGCAATCTTATTCACCATTTAATATCTATACTTTAGTCAAGCATAATGGAGATTGGAATGCTGCTAAAGAGGCATTAAAAAAGAAGTTTAAGATGGTAGATGATGACTTTTGGTCCACTACTCAGAATGGAGCTTACAATCTTAACAACTTTAAGTTTAAAACATTCCTAGATAACAATGATTTCTTTAAGCATTCCCCTGAGAAAAATGGCACATTTCAAATGATTAAGAAAGAGGGTATATTTTTAAATGAGGTATATGAGAAAGATGTTAAAGACTTTGTATTAGATTACATCACATCTAATGATAAGCCTGAGGGAGTATATAACCTGATGAGTGGTAATCTTAAGTTCTTTAAGAGAGAATTTCTAGGGATATTGACTAGTAAAAATGTAACCCTATTAAAAGATGACAAAGATAGTGCATATCTATTCTATACTAATTGCATAGTAAAGGTATCTAAAGATAAAAAAGAGGTACTATCTTATGCTGATATGGATCTATCTATTTGGAGAGACCAGGTCATCAATAGAGACTTTAAGAAAACAGATCACCATAAGTCAGAATTTAGAACTTTCATATGGAATATAGCAGGTAAAGATAAAAGTAAGTACAAAGCATTTCAGACTGTAATCGGATACCTCCTACACAGCTATAAGGATAGAAGTAACAACAAAGCTATTATCTTTAATGATGAGGCTATCTCTGATGTGCCTAATGGTAGAAGTGGAAAGGGATTGTTTTGGAATGCAATGGGACATCTTAAGAAAGTGCAGAGCTTAGATGGTAAGTTGTTTGACTTTCAAAATAAATTCCCCTATCAAAATGTATCTACTGACTGCCAAATATTAGTATTTGATGATGTTAAAAAAAAGTTCAACTTTGAGAGCTTATTCAGTGTGATTACTGAGGGTATTACTATTGAATACAAAGGTAAGGATTCTATTAAATTAGATGTAACTAACAGCCCTAAGATTATTATAACTACTAACTATACCATATCAGGCAATGGTGCATCTTTCAATGCTAGAAAGTATGAGGTGGAGATGGCTAAGACATTCAATGATAAGTTCACTCCTGTAGATCTATTTGGTCATGAGCTGTTCGTTGATTGGGATGATGACCAATGGGCAGCCTTTGACAATTACTGCCAGGAATGCATACAAATATATCTTAATATAGGTCTTATAGAGATGCCTACTATAAATCTAAACTTTAGAAAGATATTAGATGAGATTAGCAGTGAGATGTACTATTTCTTTGAGGATCTAAAAGAGGATACTTACTACTCAGTGAAAGAACAGTTATACGATTCATTCTGCAATGCATTCCCTGATAAAAAGAACTACATAACACAGAACAGCATCACAATTAACTTTAAAAAGTACTGCGAATACAAAGGATATATCTGCTCTACAAATAGGAATGGAGGCAGTACTAGATTGTCATTTGTACAGGAGGTAAAAGAGATAGATATATGGGATGAATTAACAATTAAAGCTATGAATATATGACAATTACTGAAAGTGAAAGAAAAGAAATATATAATCAAATGTCTAAAAATGAACAATTTATTGTTGATAATTTTTTTGATGATGATTTAAACTATGAAAGATGGTCTAATGAATTAGATTTATTAAATTGCTATGGTGAACATGAATTTGAATATAGATATCATTATAGTGAAAATAAGGTATTACAATTATTTACTCAATGCATTGAATGTGGTAAAAGAGGTGAAGCTGGTGGTAGTTTAAAACATTCTAATGTAGAAAATTTTAAAGAAAAAGTAAAGCTAGGTCAAATACCTAAATATGATATAGAATTATTAAATAAAAAAAGTCCTACTTATGAAAAATTTAGCAAATTTAATAAACTAATATGGAGTAAAAAACAAAGCAATAGTAAACAAGAATGGTTTAAACAGCACAATGAATATCTACAAACTGATCAATGGAAAGCAATAAGATTAAAAGTATTAAAAAGAGATAACTTTTTATGTCAAGCCTGCCTAGATGCACCTGCTACTGAGGTACATCATTTAAGTTATAATCATTGGAGATTTGAGTTAATGTTTGAATTATTATCTGTTTGCTCTAATTGCCATCATAATAGAATACATATAAAATGAACAAAGAAAACAAAGCAATTCTCAAAGCACTAGAACTAGCTAGCCTATCAGCTAAATATCCTAACAATGCTTACATTCCTCTATCTAATTGGAAAGATGACTCAGCTAATGCACTGACTCAATGTATCACTGCATTTATAAATTTCTCAGGCTACCAAGCTGAGAGAATCAATACAATGGGAGTATATAGAGAGGGTAAAAAGATACAGGTAGGTGAGAATACTAGACAGCTGAAAGGCACATGGACTCCTAGCACCTCCACTAAAGGATCTGCTGATATATCTGCCACCATTAGAGGTAGATCAGTTAAGATTGAGGTGAAATATGGTAAGGATAAGCAGTCAGAAGTGCAGAAGAGGTATCAGGAAAGCATAGAGCAGGCAGGGGGTACATACTTTATTGCAAGAACTTTTGATGAATTTATGATATTTTATTTAAAATTTATATCATGCTTACAATAACTAACGAAGATAACATGGAGCTAATGGCTCGCTACCCTGATAAGTATTTTGATTTGGCTATAGTTGATCCTCCTTATGGGATTGAAATTGAACAAAGAGTATTTAAGGACGGTAAAAAATGGGATAATGAAACACCTAAAAAAGAATATTGGAATGAATTATTTAGAGTTTCAAAAAATCAAATTATTTGGGGAGGTAATTATTTTATAGAGAATTTATATTCAACAAAATGTTTTTTAATTTGGGATAAAAAAATAACTCAAAAACATACATTTTCAATGGCTGAATTTGCTTGGACTTCATTTAATAGTAATTCAAAATGTTTTTATCAACCACCCCCTGGAGATAGAGGTTTTTATACAATTGATGAGACACGAATCCACCCTACGCAAAAAAGTATTGATTTATATAAATGGCAATTATCATTATACGCAAAGCCAACTGACAAAATACTTGACACTCATCTAGGCAGTGGCTCAATAGCAATAGCCTGCCATGATTACAAATTTGACCTTACAGCTTGCGAATTAGATAAAGAATACTTTGATAAGGCTATGCAAAGAATAAATAATCATACTGCTCAACAAAAATTATTTTAATAAAAGTATTGCAGATATGAATTAATTGATTATCTTTGTTGAAATAATTTAAATTTATACACATGGAAACAAAAACAAAAGCTGTAGTACCAGCACCTGTACTAACTCTGCACCAAAAGCTACACAAGGCTAAGCAGTCAATCGGCAAAGTAGCTAAGAATGCTACCAATCCACACTTTAAAAAGTCCTACAGTGACATCAATGCAATCACTGAGGCAGTAGAGCCTATTCTATTAGAGAATGGTCTACTATTACTACAGCCTATTCAAGGCAATTCAGTATGTACTCAGATAATCTGTATAGATTCTAATCAGTCTATTGAGTCATGTATGGAATTACCTGCAGGACTTAATCCTCAGCAAGTAGGATCTGCAGTCACTTACTATCGTAGATATACTTTGAGCAGTATCTTATGCTTACAATCAGTAGATGACGATGCTAATCTAGCTAGTGTACCTGTTAAGGCAGCTAAGCCTGGACTATCTAAAGAAAGATTTGAGGAGGCATTAGTATCTATTCAGGATGGTAAGTTTACTATCCCTAAGCTAAGAGAGACCTTTGAGCTTACAGATTTACAACTTAAAGCACTTATGCTTTTATAATTAGTAACCAATAAATAAATAAATATATGTTTAACATGACTACAGCACCAATGGCGAATAATAGTAACCAAGTGCAAAACACAAATGAAGTAAACAAAGTTTACCAAACAAGTAACCTATCAATTTTTAAAAACATTGATGGTAACAGAGTTCCAAATCCACAACATATTAGGCGATTAGCTGATTCAATTCGTATTAATGGAATGAAATGCAATCCTATTTTAGTAAATGAAAGAATGGAAGTAATTGATGGACAGCATAGATTAATGGCTGCTAAAGAAGCTGAATCATTTGTTTATTACATAATTGTAAAAGGTTATACACTTTCTGAAGTTCACACTTTAAATCTTAATCAAAAGAATTGGAGTAAAAAAGATTTTATGGATGGATATGCCAATATGGGAATTGAATCTTATATTAAACTAAAAGAATTTGTGTTAAAAAATACTGATTTTACATTTAGTGATTGTATTTCAATGTGTTCAAATCTATCAAGTTCTGCAAGTTTTACATCATCTCAAAAATATAGGGCAAATAGAGTCAACGTTAGTACTATAAAAGAAGTTTTTGAAGAAGGTTCATGGATAGGTAGGAATTTTGATTTAGCTCAAGTTTGGGCTAACAAAATACGAATGGTAAAACCATATTATGCAGGTTATAATAAAACTGTTTTTGTAGGATCTATTCTTGCATTATTTAATAATGATAAATTTGATTTTAATGAATTTTTACATAAGTTAAAAGTTCAGCCAGTTACTATGAAAGATTGTGCTGATAGACAAGAATGTAAAAAACTAATTGAAGATATATATAATTACAAAAGTAGAAACAAAATAAGCCTTAGATACTAATGAAATGGCATCCATCTTCACTAGGAAAATTAATGACAGCATCTCGGACTAAGTCTGAGGTGCTATCTGAAACTACTAAGAGCTACATTAGAGGTGTAGCTAAGCAGGATTTCTACGGTTATAATGTAGAACTGAATAATAAGTATATCAATAAGGGTAATCTGCAGGAGAATGATTCTATTGCTCTATTCAACTCGGTAATGTTTAGCAACTACTCTAAGAACACTGAGAGACTAAACAATGAATGGCTCACAGGAGAGGCTGATATAGTACTAGATGATCAAATTATAGACATTAAGACCTCATGGTCCTTAGAAACGTTCCCTGCTACTCCTGAAGAGGGTGTGAATAAAGACTATGAGTGGCAGCTTAGAGCATACATGATGTTATATAATAAGAACTATGCTACTCTATGCTATTGCATGGTCTCTACTCACCCATCTCTACTCAACGAATGGGAGAACTTATCACTGCATCAGGTAGATCACATAGCTCCTGAGAAGAGAATCACCACTCTACTCTTTACTAGAGACATTGAGGTTGAGGAGGAGATAAAGGAAAGGTTGCATCACTGCACTGAGTACTATGTTAAGTATATTAATCAGCTTAACAACAAATGATGACTGAAAAAACAATGGCAATGATCCTAACTATAGTAGTCTATGGATTTGCACTGATCGGAGTATATAAATTAATAACAACAATAATATGAATGA
>Ga0209107_10001629_pt1 | contig 12582 bp, 6 predicted proteins | sample LakErihyJuly2011_2_FD_187460 | JGI IMG/M metagenome (GOLD analysis project Ga0209107, IMG submission 187460) | Freshwater microbial communities from dead zone in Lake Erie, Canada - CCB hypolimnion July 2011 (SPAdes) (version 2) | ecosystem: Environmental > Aquatic > Freshwater > Lentic >... | reverse complement strand
AGGTTTGCACTCCGCGGCGCGGAGGAATAATCGCATCCTGATAAACCGACCGAAGCAGTATCCAATTATTTGAGTTATCGAGCTTCTGGGGTAACTGACAAACCCCGCGGAAGGGCGCGGGCGGATCCGAGATCGACGAACTATCACCCAATTCGTGAGGTCTACCCTTCTCCATAAAGCACCCAGTCACCACATAGACGAGTCTCACCGTATCCGCAACCAGCGGGCCACCGCGAATTTTTAGCATGAGCGAAGGCGCGACCCCGACAGTCGGCCCAACCTCAACCAATAAATCGAGGTTAAATCTTGGTGGCACCAGCGGCGTAGGGGCCGGCGGTAGCAAAGGAACAACAGGCTTAGGCTCACCGAGCGAGTCGAGTGTGGGGCCACGGACTCTTGGTGGGTCGGGAGTGAAAAGCCTCTCTAAACTAGTCATGAGCGCAGCAAACACTTCACCCACAAACTCAGCCGCAGCTTTCAGAATAACTCCGGCCACTGACAGGAAAATCAGTACGCTAATGATAGTACAAATGACATTCACGGCCGAGGGACGACTAGAGCGGGAGAGTGATGGCAGACCAAGTGAAGCACCAAACCCACCCTGCCTAAAGTGACCGCCAGCGTCAACTCCTGACGTCTTTAGTAGACCCCTTCTAGCAAGGCAGTCCCGAGCGCAAGCATGTCTCGTTTATGAGCCCTCTTGGTAACGCTCAAAGCCTTTCGCGAACTCTTCAGGCAGGCTAACCGCAAAGTCCTTGAGCTTAGTCTTGGCGAGCGTGGTCGACAAGCCCTCGAGGTGCTTGGTCATACGTGCCGGGCAACGCTGCATCGCAATTAAGCTCAGACGCCCTATCTTCTCATTGAAAGCCGTCTTACGCTCTTCTTCGGGCATGGCCTGCAACTGACCCGCCAACTCCACGACCAACTCCTGATTCAGGGACACACCGGGCGTGACCTGGAAATGTGCCAGCTTCACTTCGCCTTCGTAGGCTAGACTCAAGGCAGCCACGTGGTTGGTAAAAGCCTCAACGACCTCCGTCATAAGCTTTTCGGCAAAGAAATCTAGGGTGTTACGCAGGTCGCTAATCACCTCGGCGTTCACCTCAGCTACGCCCCTGCCCCCTTTGCGGCCCTGCAATGCGAGATATACGTCCGAGTCAGCAAACAGGCACAGTGCACGGAGCCGGACATAGGTATTAGGGTGGGAGGAACGCGCCTCCGACTCATACTCATGCGGGTCCTTGACGTACCCCTGAACGACTTCCTTGCCAAAGGCATGCACATCAATGCGAAGATTCTCTGAGCTTAGGCCAGACTGTATCTTCAAGGCTGCCGAACAAGCCACAGAAACATCCTGGCAAGCTACTAGACCAAAGCGGTCCATACAAATCTCCAACTTCCGAGCGGTAATCGCGTGCTCCATACTGGGCGGGTAACCATTTTTAAGCCGAGGCAGGCGCATCGGCATGATGTAGTGCCCGAGCTCATGGCCCATCACATAGCAGAGCTCCTGCATCGTGAGTCGCTCCACGACGCCTGAATTGACAGTAACTACAGCATTTCCACGGATGTTAGAAAAGCACCCGGCGTTCATGGCCGAATCTGCCTCCACAAACCCGTGTACCATTTCCCGGGCTAAACCTAAGCGCTCACACGCGAGATCGAGGGCTTCGTCGGCCTTCGGAATGATCTCCCGCTGAATAGGGGTAAGTTTACGGTAAAAGGATAGATGGCCCTCCTTGTCGGGCTTCGGCTCCTTAGGGAGGGCCGTCATGTTAATTTCGTCTAGGCACAGTACAGCCAGACGCTTCCGGACCTTGGTGAGGGGATTAGCAACGCGGGCCATATGTATCCACTACCCAACCGGCCCCCGCCACACGGACAAGACAAAGATATTGAACGGTCAAAGTATTATATACTTCGGCAAAAGAACCACGGCAAATACTGCTAATTTCCCGTGAAGCCCCAGCGGCAATCGTCATTAATAGATGTTTAAACTCTAACCCTCGCAGCCCGGTATAGGTGGCCGGGCGCGAACCCTGTTAGCGTTTTAGGCGCTCTCAGAACTTTAGCTCAAACCTTCGCGCGAGTTCGGCTATCTTCCGCAAGAGCTCACGCGAGCGGCGTTGGCCTTCGGCCACGCCGTCGGGGGTCATCGCTCGCGCCAACTCCTCACGACCGTTCGCCGACTTCTCGGCCTCGCTAATCCTTGGGTCCGTAACGAACCGCGTCTCACCATATAAATCTGTTAGTTCTTTTTCAAAGGTCGCTGAACTGACATTGTACCAGGCGTAGGCCTCCGTTAGCGATTGGGATAAGCCTTGCGCGAGCAGATACCGGCGAGCCACTTCATGCTGAGCCTTGGCATTACCCATGAGGGCAGCACGCAGGTAATAACTAGAAGTGACCGATGGGTCACACAAGGCGGGATCATCTGGCCCTGCGATTTGCTCCATGAGCATCGCGCAAGCATAGCAGGTATCGGCGTCGGACTGGAGTCCCAGGTCCTGCAAGCGATCAAGGGCTAATTTGTATAACCGGCGAGCCTCTACCTCGTCCTTAATCACTCCGCGGCCGAACTGGAAACGCCGCCCAAGCTCGAAGGTCGCCTTGGCCTTAAGGAATTTACCCATGGCCCGGTCCTTGATGTGCGAATCGAGAAATACCCCACTACCGACCCCTACACCGAGCACCAAGAACAAGCCGAAGAGGATCTCTGCCGGGCCATACTTTGAGACTGCCGCATACACAAGAACCCCCCCAAAGCACAGCACCATGACAAACAGAATCACGTGCCAACCGAAATGATTCCAGCGTACATCAATGGACAAGGGGTCACGGGCGGGAGCTTCGCGCATAAAAGGGTTCTAGAATAGGTATGCGGGAAGGGGCAAGGGGATGTTAGAGCGGGGGCGGAGGAAAGGGTGCAAAGGTGCAAAGCGGAGCGGAGCTCCTGTGGAAAAGTGGAAAGGTGAATTAAAGTACAGAGTAAGGAGGACGGAAAGACCCGAAGACCCTGCAAATGTGCAAAACGGCCCACGGCCTGTGCAAAGGTGGAAAGGTGCGGGCCGAAGAAGATTACGGAGTACAGAGTACTGATTACGGAGGGGAGGAGTCAGTGAATGCAAAGGTGCAAATCGGCCTACAGCCTGTGCAAAAGTGAGAAAGTGGATGACAAAAACAGGTAGGGACGTGGCAGGATAGAGTACGAAGTACAGAGTACGGAGGACAGAGTACGGAGGACGGAGCGCGGGCGGAGCCCGCGAGAGGCAGCTAGGTTGGCACGCAGTTCCAACCCTACCCGAGGCATATTAAAACTACCCGAGGCGTGGGCGGTGCGGGGCGGCGACGCGGCCCTACCTAGATCAGGCGTTGCTTGAGGCCGGAGGCGCGGGGGACTTCCTGTGCACAGGCGGCGAGGAAGTCGGCGCGGTCGGCGACGAGGGTCACCTGCTTACGCGCACGGGTGATGCCGGTGTAAATAAGCTGACGATTAAGGAAGCCCTCACGCTGGCTGGAGCCGAGCACGACGACGGCGTGGCCATACTCCGAGCCCTGAGCCTTGTGGATGGTGGTCGCGAACGCGGAGGTATACTCGGGAAGGCGGTTGAGGTCGAAGCCGGCGGCATAACCCCGGAAGTAGACAAGGTCGCCGACCATGACGCCGACATCCCCGTTGGAGAGTCCGGTGCCGCGACGGTCATTACGGGTGACCATGATCAGGGAACCGGAACCAGGCGGACTGACCCGGATACTGAGCTTCTCTGCAATAAGGCGAGAGAGGGTCTCGGCACCCAGCGGACCACGGACGTGCGAGCAAAGCACACGCACCTCGTCGACCAAAGCCATGGAGCCGTCGACATCGCCGGCTCGCGCTTTTTCACGCAAGGCAGTGAAAGACGGCAAGACGAGCTCAACGACGGCCTCGGGGGTCGGGGTTAGCAGATTGACGGTTTCTCTGCCCTGCCCTCCGAGGACAGATTCAGCGAACCGCATGATCTCGGGAGCATCCTTAGAACGCACCTGGCGGACCAGCTGAACCTTATTGGGCAATAGCGCCGGGGCTTCGCACAAGTCCGCGAGCACGGAACCAACTTCGACGGACGGGAGCTGATTGGGATCGCCCACGAGCACCAGCGAGCAACCAGCCGGAAGCTTAGCGATAACCTCGTTGAAGAGCATGAGGTCGACCATCGAGGATTCGTCCACGACGAGAAGCTGCATACCATCGAAGGCCTCGGGCTCATAGAGCAATGAATGGATGGTCTGGGGCTCGACGAGATCAGCGAAGTCAGGCTGCTTGCGCAATTCGGCGAGACCATCGGCGATGCGTCGGGCGGCGCGGCCGGTAGGGGCGACGAGGCGAATCTGCGCGGGCGAGAGTTCCCCGGCCTTGACGGCATACTTGAGGAGCGAATTAAGCGTGTAGGTCTTACCGGTACCGGGACCACCGGTGAGGATCATGAACGAGCGCTCAGCGATGCGCTTCAAGGCGTCGGCCTGCTCGTCGTTCAATTTATCGGCTACAGCGATGTCTTTGGCTGAGGCGAGACTCCAAGGTTGGTCACGTTGGACGGCCAACTGCAGGACAGACTTGGCCAACCCGGCCTCAAGCTCATCCATATGGCGTAGATAGAGGAGCGCTTGGGGTGCGGAGCCACGAAGGACCAGCGGGGTCTCCCCCTGATCAAACGTGCCGACGACGGCATCCAAGGCCGGAGACTCGTCCGCGCCCAGCATAGAGCAAGATTGTCCGTTGAGCACCGCCCGGTAGGCACGTTCAGCCCATTGGAAAGAAGAATGATCTTCGGACAGTCCGAGGGCGGACAAGAGCGAGCGAGCCAGCTCCCGGGCATCGGTCTCTTCCTGATTATGAGGGACGAAGGACATGGTCAGGCGGAGCGGGTCTGGAGGATGGAGCGGAGCATCGTGACGAAGTTGGCTGAGGGACGATGGAAGAAGGCGCCGTGCTTATCCTCTGGGTGCGTACCGAAGCCGCGGAGGTAGAGGTAGTAGACCCCGCCGAAATCGCGCTCGTAGTTCCAGTCCTTGCCAAGACAGCGGCTCAGGTGGGCGTCCAGGGCGACGGTGTAGAGCGAGAACTGGAGGTGATAGCGCTCCTTGGCGATACTACGTGAAATCCGCTCGGGAAGATAATCAGCGGCACTCTCACCGAGGAAGTTAGATTTCCAGTCGACCACATAGTAGCGGCCATCATGGGCGAAGACGAAGTCGACCGAACCGGTCACCAGGCCATCGAGCTCGTTGGCGCGATTCCAGGAAAGCCCGAGCTTGGCTAGGTCAGGCTGGGCGGCAGCGCCGAACTCCCGGGCGAACTCGGCTTCAAGTTGCGGGAAGGTCTGGCTACCGATGGAGGCTGCGAAGGAGAAGCGGACTTCGGAGAGCTGCGTAGCCGGATCGAGATCGGAGAGACAGAACGGTGCGCCGGCATGGGAGCGCAGTGGCTGTTGGAGCCAGATCTGGGCCGATGTGGTGAGCTTATCGACCGTCGACGCAAAGGAAGGGTCGGATGGGGCCAGGAGACCGGAGCCACCCAGGAGGCGTTCGACCATCTCACGCAAGTAGGGGCGATCCTGGACGCCGCGGCGGAAGTCGACCAACTCAAGGAGCTTGTGCAGGAGATTTCCGAGCAAGTTGCCCTTCAGGTTATCTGGCAGCAGCAGGCTAACGGCATCATCCGGATCATCTGGGTCCTCGAAGCCCGAGGCCGTCGAAGAAGAGTCGTGCTTGCCCTTGGAGAGACCCGAGTAACTCGTGGCGCCATAGGCCATCGGTAGGCGCTCAGGGATGGCTTCGAGGGTGGGGTGGAACGGGATGGCGGGGAGCGGCTGGGAAAGCGGGTCGTCAGCCGTGAGAGGAGCGCAGCCGGCGGTGAAGGCCTTGATTTCCTTGGGCAGGGTTTCGACCTTAAGAGAGGGGTCCAAGGCGACGTCGACCAGGACATGCGAGAAGCCACCCGGCTCACCCAGATTGCCGAAGCGATCAGGCTTAGGGTCGGAAAGGCCCATCCAGACGAAACGGTGACGGGCACGGGTAAGCGCCACGTAAAGCAGACGGGCGTCCTCTTCACGCTGCTGATTCATTAACGGGGCGCGCAAGGGATCCTCATCGTCGCCGGTATAGATCGCGGAGGTGCCGTTCGCGCGGCGGAGGATCATACCCTTCTTGGGATAGCTGGGGAAATAACTGAAGGCCTTGGCCAAGATCACCGCATTGTACTCGAGACCCTTCGACTTATGAATCGTGCGGACCAAGATACGGGAGTTTGCGACGTCCGGGCGGATCGACTCGGCCTCCGAAGCCTCGGCATTGTCGACCTCGCCGTCATCCTCGGAGCGGAGGCGGGAAGTCAGGTGATCGAAGAGTTGCTCTGGGGTCCAATGTAGCGAACGCTGACGCGAGATCAATAGCTCGCCGACATGGGAAAGATCCATGAGGGCGCGGTGACGGAACTGACAACGACCGAGGCCTTCCACAGCGGAAAGCAGGCCATCGCCGGGCGAGCGACGCGTGAGGGCTTCCCAAGCGGGAGCGAAACCCTGCTTACGCCATATCGTCAGGCACTGACTGAGCCAGCGGGCCATGGCGTTGTCGGTCGGGTCGTCGAGCTTAGCCGACTCGCCGAAGAGCGACGGGCGGGAAAGCAGGAGCGCTTTTCGATTGCCAGCGTGCGAGGGGCGAAGGACCGCGCGGAGGAGCAGCTGGACTTGGAAGGCCGTGGTGGTCTCGAAGACCGACTGGCGGGACTCCAGCGAAGCCCCCTGCCCTGCGGCCACCAAGGCGCGGTAGATCTTGGCCGCCTCGGTATTGCTGCGGACCAAGATGCCGACCTCGGCAGGCTCGGAGCCGTCACCGGGCGTACCGACGGAGCCATCCTTACGCAGAAGAGCGGCATCCATCTCCCGCAGGAGCCGCATCGCCTCGCGGGCGACCGCAGCAGGCTCGTCAGAATGCACGACTTCGAACGGTAGCCCGGCAAGCTCGGCGATCTTGCCTGCACCGGAACCGGCTTGGTCGTAGGTAATCTCAGAGGTAGCGAAGAAACCATCGCGAGCGAACAGAGTATTGAACGCCGACACCATCCGCGGGGAGGAACGGTAATTATCGGGGAGCGTCAGGATCTCCTTGGCCAGCTTGATCGCCGAACAATAGGTCCGGACGTCGGCACCGCGGAAACCGTAGATCGACTGCTTCGGATCGCCGACCATGAGCAGGAAGTGGTCGCCCGTGGCGAACTTAGGGCCGAAGAGCGTATTAAAAATCTCCCACTGGGCGGCATCGGTGTCCTGAGATTCGTCGATGAGGCAGGCCTTGTAGTCCTTCTGCAAGAGGCCACGGAGGCGGAGGCCCTTCGTGGAGTCGCGCAAAGCCATCTGCAGGCGACCGATGAGCTGGTCGAAGGTGACCATCGGAGCGTCTTCGAGGCGACGGGCCACATAACCGCGAAGGTTTTCGAGAGCCGGGTCTAGTTCGGCGTCCGGGCACATTACCAGCGCCTTCGTGGCGGCCTCGACCGCATGAAGTTTCACCTCTAGCTCGAGCTGCGTCCGATACCAGTCGGCGGCGATTTCAGCGGCGAGAGACGATCCATCCTGCGGGTCGCCTGGGAACGGTGGGAAACCGCAGTTGACCGCATGGTCGGAGTAAGCGCGCAGGCAGAAACCGTGGATAGTCGTCACCTGCATCGAGCCGAGATCATCCAAGGCACGCTGGAGCCGGCGACGGCTGCCAGGCACGGCCATGATCTTGGCCAGGTCGCCCTTCGGGTTCGGGCGTAATGCCTCTTCAAGGATAGCGCGGAGACGCATGCGCATCTCGAGAGCGGCGGCTTCCGTGAAGGTCACCAGCAGGATCTCCCGAATCGGCAGCGGATCCTGGGTGCGCGTGAGCAGGCGCAGGACGATGCGGACGAGATTATAGGTCTTACCTGAACCGGCACCGGCCTCAATCACCTGGAAGCCAGGCGAGAGGTCGAAGTCCAACAGGCTGAAACGGGGGCGGCTCATGAGGGGTCCTCCTTCTTCCGAGGCTTGGGAGTTTTCTTAGCGGGAGTTTCATCGGACTCGGCGGCGGCGGCCTTGGCAGCCTTGGCGGCAGCCCGCTCGGCCTTGAGCCGGGCCTCTTCCTGCTTTTTTCGCTTCGCCGCCTCGAGGGCTTCTAGGTACTGCGGGAAGGTGAGGCGGGCGTACTTGGGGACATCGCGCGTCGTCAGACGACGGACGTCACTCGGGATGAGTTTGCTGACGGTATCGGCCATCGTCGGAAAGTCGTATTGCTCGGGAATCAGGAGGCGCGCCCGGGCGTCGGCGCTGTCGCCGGGACCGTTTTCGGAAGTACGCAGGATCGAATCAGTGAGCTTCGGCGGCTTGCCCTGGAAGCGATGATAAACGCCTAGGCTGAACGTCATCGGCATCAGCGGAGCAGACTCGTCGACGACCGCATCCATGAGGTGGGTCAGGTTGGAGCGAAACGCGTCAAGAGCTGCGGCCGGAAGTTCGAGGTAGTTAATCTTAAGGTCTACCTCCAACGCTTCGATTTTCGCCACCGCCTCGACGACATCGTCCGCGGAAGGCGGTAGCACTCCGGTGACGAAGAGACGGTTAAGGGGACGCCCGACTTGAGCTGAGATTGCGGGCAGGCACATCAACCATCGATACGGATGTTTCCCTTCGCTGAAGTAGCCTAGGCAAGCGACGCCGACCGTATTGCCATGGACGAAAAGCCGGAAGTCGTCGGTCTTGAAAGGAATGAGTTCAGCGGCGGCTAATTCCTCCTCGGTCAGCGACTCTATAGCATTAGCAGAAAGATGCTGGCGCAGCAAGGAGAGCATGAGACGTTCCGCTTCGTTCTCGGTCTTGACTAGGATGTCGAGCAGCGCCTCCCCTTCCGGTGAAGGAGGGAAGAAGCCCGTGCGGGAGGCGAGATTCCACTCGGGCTTGATTTCATATCTGACGCAACGCTCGACCCACTTCTCGGCCTGCTGACGGGCTTCGGAGTCGGGCTGCAGAGGTTCGGCCGTGGCGATGACCTTCTTCTCCCAGGGAATATGGACGCCCAACTGACGGAGGGCGTGACGCGGCGGAGATTCCCAGAAGCGAAGCCACTCTGCGAAGGTGAAGTCGGCGGCGGCCTTAGGCAGGGCCGGCACCAGAACCTTATTGATCGGCGATGTAATGGCCGCGGCAACCTGTACTGCGGAAAGATCGCGGACGGACGGATCGGGGGAACCGCCATGCGGCATAGGACGATGGTGGGAAAGAAGTCCGTGGGTGCGGACCGTGAAACCAGCTTCGACAGAATCCTGGGCGGCGGCACGCAGGATTTCGACCGGCAAGGCGGCGCTGGCTGGCTTACCTTCAGAGCCAACATAACCATCAAACGTGATGAGCAAGCGATCCTGCGCAGCCAGTACGGCTAATAGGAAGGCGTGCATCGAAGTGTCTTCGCGGGCGTCGATACGGAGCCGCGTGAGCGTAGCCTGTTCGCCTTCGCCCGTGACGACGATCTCCGGACCGGCCTTAGGGGGACGCTGGGGGAAGGCACCGTCATTCATACCCATCAGGATGACCATGCGGGCCGGGTGGATCGAAGCGGCCCGCAAGGGCGCGAGCGTGATCTTACCGGTCATGAACTGGCCAACGCCGGCCTCGAAGTCGCAATACTCCTCGGCCAGCTGCGAGAACAGGCGAAGGGAGATCGGGGTAGCGCCGAACTGGGCGACCCGGGTACGCATGCGGGCAAGGGCACCGCTGAGTTCAGCGAACTCCTCTAGGTGCAGGCGAGAGCGCGGACGGAGGGCTTGGGTGACCTTCGTGAAGGCTTCAAGCCACGCTTCTAGGCTCGCTTCCGCCTGCGCGAAATCGGCCCAGTTACGGATGGCCCCGATGACGCGGAGGGATTCGGCGGCGAGGCCCAGGGCTTGTTGACCGTCGACGCCGACCAGAGGTAATGAGCCAGCAATCACGCGAGGAACGCCGCCGAAAGCCGTGCCTAGGGAAAGACGGGTCAGGAACTCGTCGAGCGTACCAATCTCGTCTGGATGAGCCAGCGGAGCCTCCGTCGTTTCCTCATCATCATAGCCCGACATCAGAACCAGTTCGCGATGCGAGGCATCGATGCCCCACTGAAAAGGAGCCTGGCGGAACCATTCCTCGACATCCTCAAGCTCTGAATCGGTCCAGCCCGTGTGATCACGGACCACATCGAGTCCGAGGATGCCAAGAACCTCAAGGGAAGTCACGCGACCGGTCGGGAGTTCCAGGAGCGCCTTGACCAGGTTACCAATGGGTGACTTACGGAGACCTTGGAGGCCGGCGGTGCCGAACTCGAAGGAAGGCTCACGTGCGCCCAGCACGCCGGCGAGCAAGGGAGCGTGGACTTCGGGGGAAGGAGAAAGAATCAGGATGTCACCTTGGCGGAGTCCCTGCATCGCTGGATCGGCGAAGGCGGCGAGGATCTGATCGCGGACCACCTCAGCTTCGCGCCAGGCCCCGTGGCAACGGTGAAGCGAGAACGAGGCGTCGGGGGCGCGGAGTGGAACGGTCGGAGAATCAAAGGCGTCGACGCCGGCATGAATGCGACCCAGTAGGGTTTGGGCGGAGGCGCGGCGGCGAGGTGGCAAAAATTCTTCCACGTCAGGTTCGATAAGAACGATGACCTTGTCCTGCTGGAGCGTGTAATACTTACCGCAGGAACGAAGTAGACGGAAAGAGGCGCTACGCTCGGACTTATGTTCGGCATCGTCCCCTTCCCCGGCTTCGTAGGCCTTCAGGTCGCCAAGAAAACCTTCGGTCGGCTGCAGGATGAAAAGATTCACTTCCAAAACGTCACGAAGGGCATCGAGAATCTGCAGATGCGACCGAGGGATATCGCCTCCCGAAAAGAGACAAAGACGACCAGGCAGGCGGGCGGCGATCTTAGCACGGTTCTCGGGCTGACGGAGGGCGAACTGGACGTCCGCCTCATGTATCGGTGAATTGAGCGGAATCGAACGGGTTTGCGTGAACTCCGTGCGCAGATCGCGGATAGCGGAGCGCCAGAGCTGGGACCAGCGGTCTGGGGCGCCGGATTCGGCTCGGGCAATCCAATCGGCGTCATTGCGAAGCAGTTCGCGATAGTGACGGGTCAGGCGGACGCAGAGATCCCAGAGGACCGTGCCACCATCCTGGGCTGGATCGCCAACGTAATCCTTCCATGGACCCGCGTCAGCGGAGAGCAAAGCGTAGAGCTTCGAAGTCAGACCCTGCAGCGGATCGGTCGGGAATTCCTTGAGCCCCTCATCGCGCAGGATCGAGCAAAGCCAAGGCGTCAGTCGCCAGGTACTGAGCAAGTCAGCGTTCATCTGTACGCCCAGTCCGCCATCACGAATCAATCCATGAGTCAGCCAGTTGCTGGGCCCCTTCCCATCAATGACAATTATGTCCTTATGGAAAGGCTTACCATGCGGACGGGCGAGGACCGCCGCCAGCTGCTGGGCCAGCGCGGACATGTCGAGACTCTGATAGAGGTGCAAGCCAGGCATCGGGGTTGCCTTCGTGATAGCACAGAGCGGAACTTTGGCAACCCGCTGGGAGCAGAAAGATAATTATATTTTACAGAAGTCATAACCCGACTATCGGCCGAGGGCTTCGTATTATATTGCGCCATAGGGGGTGGCTTGGCGTTGCCAGGTTGGCGGGGTTGGACAGGATGATGGGTATGAGCGATGAGATCACGAGGGAGCAGAGGTTGTTAAACGAAGCGATTGCCTTGGCGGCCAAGGTCCACGTTGGGCAGGTACGCAAGCAGCCCGATGGGCGGCCCTACATCTGCCATGTGCTCGATGTAGTTAACGCCCTGCCTAACGACCTTCCCCTCCAGGATCCTAACTTCAAAGACGTTCACCTCAAACGCTTAGTAGCCGCCCTGCATGACACGATCGAGGATGTGGTCGAAAAAGATAAGCCAGCCGCAGCGGCTGACCAGAAGCGCGCAGAACTAAGGCAGAAAATACTGGCTGAGTTCGGCCCCGAAGTATTGGCCGGCGTCGAGGCGATGACCCACCTCAAGCCCGAAGGACTCTCCGAAGAAGCCGAGCTCGCCCACTACATTGACTACGTCGAGACGAGCGTGCTCGCCAACGATGCGGCGGTCGCGGTTAAGATTATCGACAATTACGTGAACATGAAGGATCGCGTGACTCAGTTCGTCGCCGGCGGCAAGGACGCTGAGAAGGCCCGAGAAAAGCTTCACCAGTATGCCAGCTCCATCGCGCTGCTGACAGCGCCGAAGGCACCTTAGTCCAAGACGAAAGACTAAGCCATGCGCGAGGATGACGATATCTACGAGTTCTGGAACAAGCTGCCGGGGCCGGGGGAGTTCTCGAGCGAGGCGTTCCCGGCGATTCCCAACGCGGCGTCGGTCTGGGAGGGCGGAAAGGCCGAAGAGAGACAGTGCGAAGGTGCAAATCGGCCTACGGCCTGTGCGAAGGTGGAAAAGTAGATGACAAAAACAGGTAGGGTCGGGACTGCGTACCGACATAGGGGAAAGGTAGGGGCGTGGCAGGGTAGAGTACGGAGTACG
>Ga0209107_10001627_pt1 | contig 12587 bp, 12 predicted proteins | sample LakErihyJuly2011_2_FD_187460 | JGI IMG/M metagenome (GOLD analysis project Ga0209107, IMG submission 187460) | Freshwater microbial communities from dead zone in Lake Erie, Canada - CCB hypolimnion July 2011 (SPAdes) (version 2) | ecosystem: Environmental > Aquatic > Freshwater > Lentic >... | reverse complement strand
CCTCAACAAGGCCTCCGAGATGGACGAGATCGACGTCGTCATCAAGGCCTACCAGCTCTACCTGGAGCAGACCCAGTCCCAAGGCCTGGAGCCCCTGCTGTCCGTGACCCGCGCCTGGCGCCTGGTCAAGTTCATCGACAACGGCATGCTGACGATGACCAAGTGCAACAAGTGCGGTGGCCACTTCGTCACCCACCCGCACGAAATCGCCCGCCACTTCACATGCGGCCTGTGCAACCCACCCGCACGCGCCGGCAAGGGCAAGGCCGCCGGTTCGCTGCAGATGCACTGAGCCCGGCCGGCGTGAAGTGCGCACGGATTGCTCCGCCGCTGCACCCCGCCACAGCGCTGTGAACTCAAGTTCCTGTCGGTGTTGCCGAAGTTCCAGATGAGCGTCTTTTGGAAGGAAGGCGTTCTTGCTTGTCTCCTCCTGGCACCTCCAAGTGCTTTCCCACGGACCCCCATCGGGTCCGTCTTTTTTGCAGAAACACCCCGAAGGTTTTCCACCTGCTGGAAGCTGAGCCGGAATAGCGCTATCCCTGTGGCCTTGTTCACGGCTTTCGCCGCCTCAGCCTGGCCGAAGATCACGTCATGACCCGAACTTGCACCTGACCCACCATGTTCGTCGCAATCGGCTACATCCTCTGCCTCGGCTGCATCTTTGGTGCCTACGCCATGCACGGCGGCAACATGGGCGTGATCATCCACGCCATGCCCACGGAAATGATGGCCATCGGGGGCGGTGCCATCGGCGCCTTCCTGGTCAACAACCAGCCCAAAACGGTGAAAGCCGTGCTGCGCCAGTTCGGCCCGCTCTTCAAGGGCTCCAAGTACACGAAAGACCGGTACATGGAGTTGATGGCGATGATGTTCGAGATCCTGCAGAAGGTGCGCAAGGAAGGCCTGATGTCCATTGAAAAGGACGTCGAGGACCCGCACAACTCCGCCCTGTTCAAGAAGTACCCCACGATGGGCCACGACCACCACGTCGTCGAGTTCATCACCGACTACCTGCGCATGATGGTCTCGGGCAACCTCAACGCCCACGAGATCGAGACCCTCATGGACAACGAGATCGACACCCACCACCACGAAGGCCATGGCGCCGTGGCGGCCGTGGCCCGCCTGGCCGGCGCCCTGCCCGCCTTCGGCATCGTGGCCGCCGTGCTCGGCGTGGTGAACACCATGGGCTCGGTGGGCCAGCCCCCGGCCGTGCTGGGCGGCATGATCGGCTCGGCCCTGGTAGGCACCTTCCTGGGCATCTTGCTGGCGTACGGCGTGGTGGAACCCCTGGGCGGCCTGATGGAGCAAAAGCTCGACGAAGGCACCAAGGAGTTCCAGGTCGTGAAGACGGTGCTGCTGGCCTCGATGCAGGGCTATGCTCCGCAGGTCGCCATCGAGTTCGGCCGCAAGGTGCTGTACTCGACCGAGCGCCCGACCTTCGCCGAGCTCGAAGCCCACGTCAAGAAGAAATAAGGACCCGCGGAGCACAGCATGGCCGGTGATTCGAAGAAGGTCCAACCGATCATCATCAAGCGCATCAAGAAGGGCGGCCACGCTGCCCACGGTGGTGCCTGGAAGATCGCGTACGCCGACTTCGTGACGGCCATGATGGCCTTCTTCCTGCTGATGTGGCTGCTGGGCTCGACCACCGAGGGCGACAAAAAAGGCATCGCCGACTACTTCAACAGCCCGTTGAAAGTCGCCATGCTGGGTGGCAGCGGCGCGGGTGACGCGACCTCCATCCTCAAAGGGGGCGGCAACAACCTGGCCGAATCCGTGGGGCAAAACAAGAAGGGCAAGTCGGAAACCGCCGACGAAAAAGCCAAGAAAAAAGCGCTGCGTGCCGAGCAGATGCGCGCCGAAGCCGAGCGCCTGAGCGCCCTGAAGCAGCGGGTCGAAGAAGTCATCGCGAACGACGAGCGCCTGGCCAAATACAGATCACAGATCCAGCTCGACCTCACAGCGGAAGGACTGCGCATCCAGATCGTGGACGACCAGAGCAGGCCCATGTTCGAAAGCGGCGACACCGAGGTCAAAGGCTACATGCGCGACATCCTGCGCGCCATCGGCCACGTGCTCGACGAAGTGCCCAACCGCCTGACCATCGAGGGCCACACCGACGCCAAGGCCTTCAGCGCGGGCGAGCGTGGCTACAGCAACTGGGAGCTGTCGTCCGACCGGGCGAACGCCTCCCGCCGAGAGTTGATCTCCGGTGGCCTCAGCGGCGCCAAGGTGCTGCGCGTGCAGGGCCTGGCGGCCAGCATGCTGTACGAGAAGGGCAACCCGGAGAGCCCCCTGAACCGGCGCATCAGCATCATCGTGATGAACCGCGAAGCCGAGGACCGCTTCTTCAGCGCCGCGCGCGTGGAATCCGGCGAAGACGCCGAGGCCGAGGCGCCCGAGGTGCCCGACATCAAGCCCTCAAGACCTGGCATCACCGGCCGATAAAACCCACAGCAGCAGGGTGGCAAAGCCCCCTTCCGATCGACAAAGGACGCGTCATGAGCAACCCCGTGGACATGAAATTTCTCATCGTGGATGACTTCTCCACCATGCGCCGCATCGTGCGCGGTTTGCTCAAAGAGAGTGGCTACACCAACGCCGAAGAGGCCGAAGACGGCGCCGTGGCGCTGAACATGCTGAAGAACGGCAAGTTCGATTTCGTCGTCAGCGACATCAACATGCCCAACATGAACGGCTTCGAGCTGCTCAAGGCCATCAAGACCGATGACGCCTTGAAGCACCTGCCCGTGCTGATGGTGACGGCCGAAGCCAAGAAAGAAGACATCGTGCTGGCGGCCCAGACGGGCGCGGCCGGCTACATCGTCAAGCCCTTCACCAAGGCCACCTTGGAAGAGAAGGTGCAAAAAATCATGCAAAAACTGGCCGCCACGGCCTGACAGGGAGCACACAGCATGAAGGTCGACCTGCCAGAGAACATGCAGATGCCTGCGGCATCGCCTGAAATCTTCCAGCAACTGGGCACCCTGACCCGTCAGCTGCACGACACGATGAACATGCTGGGTGTGCTGCCCGGCCTGAAGAACACGGTGGACGACCTGCCCGACGCGCGCAGCCGCCTGAACTACATCGCCACCAAGACGGCCGATGCCGCCGAGAAGGTGCTCAACCTGGTGGACACGGCCAAGGCCGACCAAGAGCACATCGCCGCCGAGACGCGCAAGCTTGCCGCACTCATCACCGCCGACCCGGTGAAGGCCGTGGCCAGTGGCGCCGTCTTCAACTTCGTGCAGGACGTGGAAACCGTCACGCACCGGGTGGACGGCCACCTGACCGACATCATGATGGCGCAGGACTTCCATGACCTGACCGGCCAGGTGGTGGCCAAGGTCGTGAAACTGGCCAGCGACCTGGAAAACCAGCTCGTCAAGCTGCTGGTGCAGGCCGCACCGCCTGAGCAAGCTCAAAAGGTGGAGGCCGCGCTGACCAGCCACCACCACACAGATGCCAGCCAGCCGCACCTGGAAGGCCCGGTCATCGACGCCGAAGGCCGCACCGACGTGGTGGCCAACCAAAGCGAGGTCGACGACCTGCTGGCCAGCCTGGGCTTCTGACGCAGCCCGTCAACGCCCCCCCCGATCAAGCCAGGCCATGCGCCTGGCTTTTTCATGTCCTGCGCGGCCTCACACAGCTTGGGCCATGGCCTCGCGCACCGCACTCACCTGCCGGCGCGACACCGCCAGCCACTCCAATGTGGGCAGCACCTGCACGGCCCAGGCCTCGCCGCCGTCGGGGTCGTCGGCACGGCGCTCCAGCGCCTTCATGGCCTGGCGCGACACCAGCGCGTTGCGGTGCACGCGGATGAAGCGCGTGCCCACCCGGCCTTCCAGCTCGGTCAGAGAGTCGTCGATGACGCGGCTGTCTTCGGCGGTGCGCAGCAGCACGGCCTTCTGTTCGGCCTTGAAGTACAGGATGTCGGCCAGCGGGATGCGCTCGACGCGGCCGCGCTCTTGCACCACCAGCACTTCGCCATCGTCCACCGGCTCGTCGCGCGCAGGCTGCAAGGTGGCGCGCAGGCGCTGCACGCGCTCCAGGGAGGCGTTCAGGCGCTCCAGGCGCACGGGCTTGGTCAGGTAGTCGGCGGCGGCCAGGTCGAAGGCGCGCAGGGCATGCTCGGCGTGCGCGGTGACGAACACCACCGCGGGCGGGCGTTGCAACTCGCGCAAGCGGGCGGCCAGCACCATGCCGTCCAGCCCGGGCATCTGGATGTCCAGCACCACGAGGTCGGGCGCGCGGCCGGTGCGGTCGAGCTCCTGCAGGTGCAGCAGTGCCGTCACCGACTCGCCAAACTCGGACAGCACCACATTGGGCACCGCGGCCTGCGCCAGCAGCGAGCGGATGCGCAGGCGCGCCAGGGGTTCGTCGTCGATGACGACCACCGACAGGGGCTGGACAGGTGTGTTCATGGGACAGGATGTTTGGGCAGCGGCACGGCCACCCGCACCACGTACACCGGCGGCTGGCGGCCCGCATCGCCACCGGGCGCGGCGCGCTGCAGGCCGGCGTCGAAATCCGATTCGACATCGTGCATGAGTTTCAGGCGCTGGCGCACATTGCGCAGCGCGATGCCATGGCCCGCGGTGGCCGCGGTCGGCCCTTGCGTCGGCACCGAGTTGCTCACGGTCAGCACGGCGCGCCCGCCCTGGGCCTTGGTGCGCACCACGATCCAGCCGCCCAGCGGGTTGGCCTCGATGCCGTGGCGCACGGCGTTTTCCACCAGCGGCTGCAGGATCAGGGCCGGCACCTCGGCCTGCGCGGCGTCGTCGTCCAGCTCCCAGCGCACGGTGACGCGCTCGCCAAAGCGGAGTTGCTCGATGCTGAGGTAGCGCCGCGCCAGCGCGACCTCCTCGGCCAGGGTGGTGCGCACCGAGGGCGAGGTCAGCGCCTGGCGGAACAGCTCGGCCAGGTCTTCCAGCACGGCTTCGGCGCGTTGCGGGTCGATCTGCACCAGCGCGATCGCCGTGTTGAGCGTGTTGAACAGGAAGTGCGGGCGGATGCGCGCCTGCAACTCGGCCAGGCGAGCCGCGGCGTGCGCCGGCAGCTGGCTGTGCGCGCGGTGCTTGAGCCAGGCCAGGCCCACGCCGGCCAGGGCTGCGCCGGTCAGCATGGGTGGCACCAGGGGCCAGCCCCAGGCCCCGCGCGGCACGCTGGCCCACAGGTCCAGCCAGGTCAGCTGCCACTGCGCCAAGGCGCCCACCACAGCCCCCAGGCCCATCGCCGCCACCCACTGCCACGCCTCGCGCTGGCGCGACAGCCAGCGGCTGACGCTGCAGGCCACCACCAGCCACAACAGGCTGGCCGGCAAGGACACCACGGCCGATTGGGCCCAGCGCGTCAAGGCATCGGCCGGCCCCAGCGCCTGGAAAGACTGGGCCAGGCCCACCACCAGTTGCACCCCCAGCACCACGCGCAGCACCACGCCGACGTGGCAGATGTCCAGGGGCGAGGTGGCCGATGTGGCCGACGACGCCGCACCGGAAGGCGCATCACCGCCCGGCTGGGGCAGCGCGAACTGGGTCGACACCGCCCAGCCCGGAGGCGCAGAAGACGGCGAAGATGCCACCGAAGATGGCGCTGCGGCTGGCGAATGGGCGGCGGGGTCCTTAAAATCCATGGTTTGCACATTCTGCTTCAAGCGCCCCCCTCATGAGCACCAACCAACTCGACAAGAAGTCCCAGGCCTGGTCGGCCCTGTTCTCGGAGCCCATGAGCGAGCTGGTCAAGCGCTACACCGCCAGCGTCTTCTTCGACAAGCGCCTGTGGGCCGCCGACATCCAGGGCTCGCTGGCCCACGCCGACATGCTGCAAGCGCAAGGCCTGATCTCGGCCGATGACCTGGCCTCCATCCAGAAGGGCATGGCGCAGATCCGCGCGGAAATCGAAGCCGGCAGCTTCGAATGGAAGCTCGACCTGGAAGACGTGCACCTCAACATCGAAGCCCGCCTGACGCAACTGGTGGGAGATGCCGGCAAGCGCCTGCACACCGGCCGCTCGCGCAACGACCAGGTCGCCACCGACGTGCGCCTGTGGCTGCGCGGCGAGATCGACGAAATCGGCGTGCTGTTGACCGCCCTGCAAACCGCCCTGGTCGATGTGGCCGAGCAAAACGCCGACACCATCCTGCCCGGCTTCACCCACTTGCAAGTGGCCCAGCCCGTGAGCTTCGGTCACCACCTGCTGGCCTACGTCGAGATGTTTGCGCGCGATGCCGAACGCATGATCGACCTGCGCCGCCGCGTCAACCGCCTGCCGCTGGGCTCGGCCGCCCTGGCCGGCACCAGCTACCCGCTGGACCGCGAACGCGTGGCCCGCAGCCTGGGCATGGTCGACGAGGCCGGCCTGCCCGCCGTCTGCCAGAACAGCCTGGACGGTGTGAGCGACCGCGACTTCGCCATCGAGTTCACCTCGGCCGCGTCCCTGCTGATGGTGCACGTCTCGCGCCTGAGCGAAGAACTCATCCTGTGGATGAGCCAGAGCTTCGGCTTCATCGACCTGGCCGACCGCTTCTGCACGGGCTCGTCAATCATGCCGCAGAAGAAAAACCCCGACGTGCCCGAGCTGGCGCGCGGCAAGACCGGCCGCGTGGTCGGCCACCTGATGGGTCTGATCACCCTGATGAAGGGCCAGCCCCTGGCCTACAACAAGGACAACCAGGAAGACAAGGAACCCTTGTTCGACACGGTGGACACGCTGAAAGACACGCTGCGCATCTTCGCCGAGATGGCCGCTGGCATCACCGTCAAGCCCGAGGCCATGGAGCGCGCCGCCAAGAAGGGCTACGCCACCGCCACCGACCTGGCCGACTACCTGGTCAAGAAGGGCCTGCCCTTCCGCGACGCCCACGAGGTCGTGGCCCACGCCGTGAAGGACGCCATCGCCGCGGGCGTGGACCTGTCCGAACTGCCCCTGGCCACGCTGCAGACCTACAACCCCGCCATCGCGCAGGACGTCTACGAGGTGCTGAGCCTGCGCGGCTCGCTCAACGCCCGCAACATCCTGGGCGGCACGGCGCCGGCCCAGGTGCGTGCCCAGGTGGCCCGCCACCGCGCGCGGCTGGCTTGACCTGCGCCTGTCTTGCGCCAGCGCAAGACACCCAGGCCGCCGAGCCGATACGCTCGCGGCCATGAATGCTGTTGCCGCCATCGCCCCGCCCGACGCCTCCGCTGAGGCTTCGGGCACGCCTTCTGCACCCGCGCCCTTCACCACGCCTGTGGCACCCGGCCTGCAGTGGTCGGACACCCTGAACCTGGCCATGCCCTTCATGGACCAGACACACATCGAGTTCGTGGACCTGCTGGCCGAGGTGCAAACGGCCGAAGACACCGAACTGGTGTCCCGCTGGCAGGCCCTGGTCGAACACACCGACGCCCACTTCGGTCAGGAAGACCGCTGGATGGCCGACACCGGTTTCGCCCCGGGCAGTTGCCACATGACCCAGCACGCCGTCGTGCTCAAGGTGCTGCGCGAAGGCCTGGCGCTCGGCCAGCAAGGCCAATTGGCCCCGATCCGCCAGATGGCGCACGAGTTGACGGTCTGGTTCCCGCACCACGCCCAGACCATGGACGCCGGCCTGGCCCTGCACCTCAAGAGCGTGGGCTACGACCCCGCCACGGGACACATCAGCGAACCCGAAGCCCTGCCCGCACTGGCCATCAGTGGCTGCGGCGGCAGTTGCAGCACCAGCGACAGTTCGGACGCAACGGCCCCAGAAACCGCCTGAAGCGCCAAGCTGAAGCGCAAATCTTCAGAGGCACCCGGGCAGATCAAGACAGATCACAAAAAGAGGACACGCGGCCCGGGCATCGGGCGGGCGCATCCACCCACACTCAGGCCACGGCGGTCGCCGCCAGCCGGGTGCGGATCGCCTGCTCGATGCCCGCCGCGTCCAGCCCGCACAGGCCCAGCAATTTGACCGGGTCGCCGTGCTCGACGAACGCGTCGGGCAGGCCCAGCATCAGCAGGGGCTTGGCGATGCCGGCTGAGGCCAGCGCCTCGGCCACGGCCGAACCCGCACCGCCCATCACGCAACCCTCTTCCACCGTCACGATCAGGTCGTGGTCGGCGGCCAGTTGCGTCACCAGGTCCACGTCCAGCGGCTTGACGAAGCGCATGTTGGCCACGGTCGCATCGAGCGCCTCGGCGGCCTGCAACGCGGGATACAGCAGGGTGCCGAAGGCCAGGATGGCCACGCGCTGGCCCGCAGGCGCGAGGCTCACAGCGCGGCGACGCACCTCGCCCTTGCCCCAGGGCATGGGGTTCAGGTCCGTGGGCACCGGCACACCCGCGCCCGCACCGCGCGGATAGCGCACGGCCACGGGGTGGTTCTGGGCATAGGCCGCGCTCAGGGCCTGGCGGCACTCGGCTTCATCGGCCGGCGCCAGCAGGCTCATGTTGGGAATGCAGCGCACGAAGGCGATGTCGAAGGCGCCCATGTGCGTGGCGCCGTCCGCCCCCACGATGCCGGCGCGGTCGAGTGCGAACACCACCGGCAGGTTCTGGATGGCCACGTCGTGGACGAGCTGGTCGTAGCCGCGCTGCAGGAAGGTCGAGTAAATCGCCACCACGGGCTTGAGGCCCTCACAGGCCAGGCCGGCGGCGAAGGTGACGGCGTGCTGCTCGGCGATGCCCACATCGAAGTAGCGGCCCGGGAACTTCTGGTGGAACTCCACCATGCCCGAGCCCTCGCGCATGGCCGGCGTGATGCCCACCAGGCGCGGGTCGGCGGCGGCCATGTCGCACAGCCATTGGCCAAACACCTGCGTGAAGGTCGGCTTAGCCGGGGCGTCGGTGGGCGATGGCTTCTTCAGGCCCACGGCGGGATCGAACTTGCCCGGCCCGTGGTACGCGACCGGGTCGGCCTCGGCCAGCTTGTAGCCGTAGCCTTTCTTGGTGACCACGTGCAGGAACTGCGGGCCTTCGAGGTCGCGCAGGTTCTCCAGCGTGGGGATCAGGCTGTCGAGGTCATGGCCGTCGATGGGGCCGACGTAGTTGAAGCCGAACTCCTCGAAGATGGTGGCAGGCACCACCATGCCCTTGGCGTGCTCTTCCAGCTTCTTGGCCAGCTCGAACAGCGGCGGCGCGTTGCGCAGCACCTGCTTGGCGCTTTCACGCGCGGCCGTGTAGAAGCGGCCCGACATCAGGCGCGCCAGGTAGCGGTTGAGCGCCCCGACCGGCGGCGAGATCGACATGTCGTTGTCGTTGAGCACCACCAGCACGTTGGGCATCTTGCCGGCATGCGGCACGCCCGCGTTGTTCAGGGCCTCGAAGGCCATGCCCGCGGTCATGGCGCCATCGCCGATGATGGCCACCGCGCGGCGCGACTCGCCACGGATCTGCGCGCCCTGCGCCATGCCCAGCGCCGCGGAAATCGAGGTGGACGAGTGCGCCGTGCCGAAGGTGTCGTACTCGCTTTCGTCGCGGCGCGGGAAGCCGCTCATGCCGCCGAACTGGCGCAGCGTGGGCATGCGGTCGCGCCGGCCGGTCAGGATCTTGTGCGGATAGGTCTGGTGGCCCACGTCCCAGACCAGGCGGTCATGCGGGGTGTTGAAGACGTGGTGCAGCGCGATGGTGAGCTCGACCGTGCCCAGGTTCGACGACAGGTGACCGCCCGTGCGCGAAACGCTCTGCAGCAGGTGGTCGCGCAGCTCGGTGGCGAGCTGTTTGAGCTCCGAGCGCGAGAGGTGCCGGATGTCGGCAGGCTGCTCGATGCGCGACAGCAGGGGGTAGGTCATGGTGCTCATCCTGGGTGGATTTCTGTGATGTCAGTGGTCGCGGTGGACGATGCGGTGCGCCAGGTCCGACAGCGGCTGCAGCGCCTGGGCCGCCAGACCGCTGCGCGACAGGGCCGACAGCGCCTGGGCCAGCAAGGCATCGGCCTCCTGGCGCGCACCGTCCAGGCCCAGCAGGCTCACGTAGGTCGGTTTGTTCGCATCGGCGTCCTTGCCGGCGGTCTTGCCCAGGGTGTCGGAGGGCTGGGTGGCGTCCAGCACATCGTCCACGATCTGGAAGGCCAGGCCCATGGCATGGCCATAGTCGGTCAGGGCGTCCCAGGCGGGCTGGCCCGGGTGCAGGCCACCACAGGCCGCGCCCATCTGCACGCTGGCGCGCAGCAGGGCACCGGTCTTGCGGCGGTGCATGTCGCGCAGGGTGGCTTCGTCCAGGGCCTGGCCGACGCTGGCGAGGTCGATGGCCTGGCCACCGGCCATGCCGGCCTGGCCGGACGCACGCGCCAGGATGCGCACCAGGCGCGCCTGCAGCACGGGCGGCACGCCAGCACCCTCGCCTTCGTCCGGCGTCAGCACCTCGAAAGCCAGGGCCTGCATGGCGTCACCGGCCAGCATGGCCTGGGCCTCGCCGAAAGCCACGTGCACCGTGGGCTTGCCCCGGCGCAGCACGTCGTTGTCCATGCAGGGCATGTCGTCGTGCACCAGCGAATAAGCGTGGATGAGCTCGACCGCGCAAGCCGCGCGCAGGGCCGCTTCGCAGCCCGCCTCGGTGGCGGTGGCACCTGCCGCTTCGGCAGCAGCCTGCACCAGCAGCGCACGCAAGCGCTTGCCGCCGTCCAGCACGCCATAGCGCATGGCCTCGCCCAAGCCGGCGGGGGCCGACGCCGGCACCCAAGCGCTCAGGGCGGCTTCCACGCGGGCCAGCACCGCCTCGGACCACACGGCCAGTTGCTGCGGGCTCATGCGGCATCCCAGGGTTTGAGCTGGCCATCTTCCAGCAATTTGACCTGGGCCTCGACGGCTTCCAGGCGTTGGCGGCAATGGCCCAGCAACTGGGCGCCGCGGCGGTAACTCACCAGCAGCTGGTCCAACGGCAGGGCGCCGGCCTCCATGCGCGCCACCAGCTGTTCCAGCTCGGCCAGGGCGGCCTCGTAGCTGTCGGGCAGCGCAGGCAAAGCGGGCGCGGGCGATGCGCTGTCGGTGAGGGCGCCGGTGGATGCGTCGGTGGGTGCTTTCTTGGCCATGGTCCTGCCTGGATCACCCGACCCTGCGGGCAAACGCGTATTCTATTTCGAGACGCCCGCCCGACCGCGACACCGCCGGGCACCTCACGCGCCACGCCACCCTCGTTTGGGGTGGACGGACGGCCCCACGGGGCGCTCGGGCAGCCTCTGGCGGACTTGCCCCACCCCCACCCCCGGGCTAGAATCCTCGGTTCCCCGTATTGCGCCCGGCTTCATGACAGGTTCATGAAATGGCTGCAAATCGGGTCCGCCCCCTGGCGGCCAACACCCGGAGAGATCCGCACGGCAGCCCCAGGGTCCCACAAGTCCTTGTGTGTCGGCGCTGGCGATCTCGTTCGCGGCAAGCACAAGGTGGGTTGACATTGGTTTTTGGAGATCCTGGGGATCATGTCCGACCTGAGTCCTGCGCTCAACACCCTCCGCCGCAGCAACACGCAGTTGCCCGTGTCCGTCTACTTCGACGCATCACTGTACAAGGAGGAGCAAGAACGCATCTTTCAGTCCGGTCCCCGCTACCTGGGACACGCCCTGAGCGTGCCCGAGGTTGGCGACCACCACGCCCTGCCCCAGGAGGCCGAAGGCCGCGCGCTCGTGCGCACGAAAGATGGCATCGAGTTGCTGTCCAACGTCTGCCGCCACCGCCAGGCCATCATGCTCAAGGGCCGCGGCAACACACGCAACAACATCGTCTGCCCCCTGCACCGCTGGACCTACAGCCACCAGGGGCAGTTGATCGGTGCACCGCACTTCGACCACGACCCCTGCCTGAACCTCAACCGCTACAAGGTTCGCAACTGGAACGGCCTGCTGTTCGAGGACAACGGCCGCGACATCGCCGCAGACCTGACCGGCATCGACGCGCGCTTCAAGCCCGGTGGCGACCTCGACTTCTCCGGCTACGTGCTGGACCACGTCGAGCTGCACACCTGCCACTACAACTGGAAGACCTTCATCGAGGTCTACCTCGAGGACTACCACGTCGGCCCCTTCCACCCCGGACTGGGCAACTTCGTCACGTGCGACGACCTGAGCTGGGACATGGCCGATGCCTATTCCGTGCAGACCGTGGGCGTGGCCAAGGGCTTCGACAAGCCGGGCTCCGACGTCTACAAGAAGTGGCGCGAGGTGCTGATGAACTACCGCGGGGGCGAGAAGCCCTCGCAAGGCGCGGTCTGGCTGACCTACTACCCCACGATGATGGTGGAGTGGTACCCGCACGTGCTGGTGGTCTCCAACATGTACCCCAAGGGCCCGCAGGAAACCCTCAACGTGGTGGAGTTCTACTACCCCGAAGAGATCGCGGCCTTCGAACGCGAGTTCGTCGAAGCCCAGCGCGCTGCCTACATGGAGACCTGCATCGAGGACGACGAGATCGCCGAGCGCATGGACGCGGGCCGCCGCGCCCTGATGCTGCGCGGTGACAACGAGGTCGGCCCGTACCAAAGCCCCATGGAAGACGGCATGCAGCACTTCCACGAGTGGTACCGCCGCATGATGGGCGACTCGGCTCAGCTCAAGGGCTGAGCGCCCTGCCCATGCGAGGCCGCCTTCGGGCGGCCTTTCCTTTTCAGCAACCCTGCAAGCATGTCCCAAC
>Ga0209107_10001626_pt1 | contig 12591 bp, 13 predicted proteins | sample LakErihyJuly2011_2_FD_187460 | JGI IMG/M metagenome (GOLD analysis project Ga0209107, IMG submission 187460) | Freshwater microbial communities from dead zone in Lake Erie, Canada - CCB hypolimnion July 2011 (SPAdes) (version 2) | ecosystem: Environmental > Aquatic > Freshwater > Lentic >... | reverse complement strand
GGGAACTTTTCTCTCGAACCTTGTTACCCGTCCTGAATTTCTTCAGTACACCGCTGAAGGCATCTTCGAGCAATCGAAGTGGATCCAGAGCGGCATTGTGCAGCGCAACGCTGCCCTCGACGCCCGTGCTGGCGGCACCCGCGTGCGCGTGCCCTTCTTCGATCCCATCGCCCCGACCGAAACCCAAATCCTGTCCACCTCCAGCTGGAACGGTGGCCTGGGTTATCTGACCGCCCAGAACGTCACTGCCGACGAGCAGATCATGACGATTCTGCACCGTGGTTTCGCTTATGCGGCCGACGACCTCAGCAAACTCGGCTCTGGAGCTGACCCCCTCAGCCACGTCCGCAACCAGCTGTCTGCAGCCATCAACAAGCTGAAGACCGCCACCCTGGCAGCCCAACTGCTGGGTCTGTTCGGTGGCATCTCCGGCGCTGGCGTGCTCGGCCCCAACCAGAACGACAAGTCGTTCGTTGGTGTCCCCGGTTCCATGACCGAGGCCAACTTCCTGAACGTCGCCAACGTCGTTGGCACCAAAGCCAAGCTGGGTGAGCGCGGCGACGAGCTTGACTCGATCGCCATGCACTCCAACGTGGCTTACTACCTGCAACAGGTGGGGATGCTGACCTTCAGCACCTCGGCTCTGTCCACCGGCGGCGCCATCACCTGGGGTGGCGGCGGCGTGGGCGTCACCGCTGCTGAAGTGGCTACGTTCGCTGGCCTCCGCGTCGTTATCGACGACCAACTGACTGCCCTGACCGGCGGCACCTCCACCCACGCCAAGAAGTACCCCGTGTACCTCTTCAAGTCGGGTGTGGTTTCCGAGGGCATCCAGCAGGACCTGCGCCTCGGTGCAGACCGCAACATCCTGTCCATGCAGGACATCCTGGCCGTTGACTACCACTACGGTTACCACATCACTGGCACCAAGTGGGCCGACGCCGGCGACAACCCGACCAACGCCTCCACCTCCGGCAACCTGGCCAACACCAGCAGCTGGAGCCTGGTGTACAGCACCACCAAGCAAGTGCCCATCGCTCGCCTGCTGGTCAACACCCCGTTCGACACCACCGCTTACTGATCTTCAGTACGCGCCAAAACAAAGGCCCCCAAACCGGGGGCCTTTTCTTTTGCCAAAAACTACTCAACCTTCAATTTCCCCAATCCGCATTTTCTCCTGATACTCAAAAATCACTGGAGCACGCCCCACCAGCTGGTACGACTGGGTGAGCAGTTCTCTAAATACGTGCTCACTAACCTGCAGATCCTGCAGGATCGTCTCAGCAGATTCCCCACTGGAGAACCGTTCCCGAATAGCGTTAGCCACCACTTCCAGCGACCGCACGGTTTTTCCGGGGGCCGCCGATGGAACAGAAGCCACCTTTGTTTCTACGCTGGCATCAGCGTCCACAAGTTTGCGAGCAGGCATGAGTACAGTCCGGCTTTTCGTACTACAGGATAACCTCCGCAGCTTTATTGACGTCCCCTACGACCAGCACGCCGAAATCCAAGCTGACATTGAAATGACCGGCGGCAAGGTTTACCACGCCGTCATCTTGAGTCCACCCCCTAAAACAAGAAGATCTACTTCTGGAGCTAAACTCAAGAAAAGACTGTATTAAGCCGTGCCCGCCGCCATTGACGCCACAGTGGGTGGAGCTTCGGCCAACAGCTATGTGACGCTGGCGGCTGCGGACACCTACTTTGAAACGGTGCCAGATTCCAGCACCTGGACCAGCAAGACCAACGACCAAAAAAACCGCGCCCTGATCTCCGCCACCCGCTGGATCGACGCCCTTAGCTTCTACGGCGACCGCTGCACCGATACCCAAGCTCTGAAGTGGCCCCGCGACAACTACACGGTGGACGGCGTTGACCTCGCCTGCACCCTGATTCCCGACGGCATCAAAACCGCCACCTACGAGCTGGCACGCGCCTTCGCCAACGACACCGACGCCATCACGGGTAGCACTGGCACCACCGGCATCTACGACCAAGTGGAGTTGGGCGAACTGAAAGTCAAATACAACAAATCCAGCCAGACCAGCGGCGTCATCAACAACGTCTTCGACGTCTACCCGTGGCTCCAGACCTATCTAGGCCCCTATTGCATGGGCGGCGCCGCCAACTACGCCGTCCGCCTCTTCCGAGGGTGACATGGGCCTAATCGACGACACTTTTGCACCAATCCCGGCCTCCGTCCTCGCCGACTGGGGCCAAAACATCACGTACATCAAAACCGCCACACCCCGCACCTACGACCCCACCACCGGCAACGTCACTGGCGCCGACGTCACCGTCACGGTCAAAGCCTTTATCGCCCGCGTCAATCCCCGCGAATCCGAGGGCCTCTACCAAACCACCGACATCAAATTCATTTTCGGCTCCGCCGAGCTTGGAACGTACTACCCCACCGAAGCCGACCGCATCCAGTACACCCAGGCCGGCGTCACCCGCGAGGCCAAAATCATCAGCATCAACACCTACCGCGGCGACTCCCCAGTCCTTCACACCGTCATAGCGAGGCCCCAGTAATGGCACGTCGCCGCAACGACTTCATGCGCCTCGCAAAAAATATCGAAGCTGGGTTCCTTGCTCCCTTCATTATCGGCGTGGCACGCAGCGCCGAAAACATCGTCCTCCAACTACAAGAGCAAGGTCCTGCATGGTCGGGCCAATTTTCAAATTCCTGGGAGATAGCTAGCGCCAGCAAAGTATCTACAGGCACCGGAGCATCCGGCCCTGCCCAACGTCTTAAGGCGCCAATTCTTAGTACAGACGAATTTAAATTTAAACCCGAAATTAAATACTACATAGCGAATAAAGCCCCCCACGCAGACATCGCACTGGATCTAGTTGAAAGCTCCTATAGGTATCCCGGTTACGAACCGCTTAAGCAGGCAGAACGCGGCAACCGTATAAGCGGTTTACGCGGAGATCTGTCCATTAACGCCAGCGGACCCAACCGCCGAACCGCCCCCCTCGACTGGTACACCACCTATTTACGCGGTGGAGCAATCGACAAAACCATCAGCTTGTACATGGACCAATCTTTGCGTAACGTCAAGTTATGAACTACCAAGCCATCCGCGCCGCCGTCGAAAACCCGCTGCTCACCGCCTTCGGTGCCCTGGTACCCGCAGTGCCGGTTTATTTCGACAACATTACCGCCGTCCCACCCAACACAACCACCGAATATATCCGCGTCAATATCACATTTGGCCTTACTACAGAAAACTCACTGACAACCAACCTCGACAACGTGCGTGGGGCGATCATCATTCGCGTCTTCACTGAAAAAGGCCGCGGCCCAGCCAGAAATCAAACACTCCTTAACACTGCAATTACAGCCTTAAACACGGTAAACGACACCGCAAAAACAACCACCGGCGTGTATTTCCGCATAGGCAACATTAACGGTCCTACGTTTTCCGTAACTGACACGGAACCGCACTTTGTAGGTCGCATCGACACAGGATTCCAGGCACAAGTAGTTTCTTAATACAGGATGGACTAGAGCTACCCTGTATTAAGCCGGGCAGTGCCCGCGTACACGTCCCCCACTGGTACTACCAATGGCCACCGTCCTTTCGGGCACCTCCGGCGCCCTCTACTACACCCCCGCTGGCACCAGCGTTACCACGCTGATCGCCACCGCTTTCCCTTCTAGCGGTTCCAACATCACCGTTGGCTCCTACCTCGGTTTCAAGGTCAACGACCCTGTGACCCTGGCCTACCCCGTTGGCGCCACCACCACCAACGCTATTGCCGCTGGTGCGTACTTCGTCAAGACCTACAACGCCAGCACCGGCGTGATGACCATCAGCTCCACCGCTGGTGGCACCGCTGCTACTGCCACCGCCCAACCTTCCGGTTTCGGCGCCAACTTCGCCAGCATCACGTACACCGCCCCTGCCGTGGTGGGTTCTGTCCGCGACTGGAGTTTCGAGATCACCCGCTCGGAGATCGACGTCACCACGATCGGCCAAGAGTCTGGCCAATACGCCCCCTTCCGCAGCTTCATCACCGGCTTTGCTGACGGCTCCGGTTCCGCCACGGTGTACACCACCGATGACGACACCAACCTGGCCAGCCGCATGATCGAAGACGTGCTGCAAGCCACCCAGGCTGGCGCGACGATGAAGCTCTACATCGACCGCGTGATTGTGAGCGGCACCGTCAACGACACCAGCAGCCGCTTCGTGAGCGTGCCGGTGATCCTGACCTCGGCCAGCCTGTCGGTGAACCCCGACGACGGCCAGAGCGTGGCGATCAACTTCCGCCCCAGCGCCGCCCCCACCTTCGACCTCAGCAAGTCCTGATAGTCTGCTGCCGGACGAAACCGCCAACCCCGGCCTCACCGCCGGGGTTTTTTATTTCTAATCCGCTACAGTAGTCGCATACCTCAACTTTCGGTATGCCTGCCGCAACCCTTAGTGCAATCGAACGGCTCCGCAAGGCGGCCAACCTGGAGCCCACCAAAAAAGTCGTCCAACTGTCTGACGGCAGCGACTTTGAAATGTGGGTGACCCCGCTGACGATGGCCGAGCGCGAACGCGCCCAAAAACAGGCCAAGTCCGACGACGCCAACGCCTTCGCCCTCCAGCTGCTGGTCAACAAAGCCTTGGACGAAAACGGCACCAAACTGTTCAGCGCCGGCGAAGTGGACGTCCTCAAAAACGAGGTCAAGGACAAAGACCTGCAAGCCCTGATGCTGGCGATCCTGACCGACGGCGAGGAACCCATCGACCCAAAATCCTGAGTGCCGAGCTTCGGAAAGACACCTGGCTCATGCTCCAATTCGGAGTCGCCAAAGAGCTAGGCAAAACCCTTTCCGAAATCAGCACCACGATGACCGCTGAGGAATTACTCGGCTGGAGCGCCTACTTCCAAATCCTGAACGAGGACCAGCAAAAGGAACTCGACAAGGCCAAACGCCGCCACTAACCCCGGCGGCTTTTTACGGCGTAAACTGAAGTACCAGACTATGTTCCGTAGCCGTGGCGAAATACACCGCAGACATCGAGATTGCCGTCCGCGGTGCCGCACAGGTAGATGGCCTGATAAAAAATCTTAACAGACTCAACAATTCAATCAATGTTGTTAACAGAAACGCAAAGCTGCTTGAGGGCAAAGGTTTTAACGTTGCCAGCATGGAAAACTATAGCCGTGCTGTATTTAAAGCGGAAAACGCATTAAGAAAAGCTGCACAGGGAACAAGACAAGAAGAGATGGCCGTCAGATCTCTTGTAAGCGCAATGGAGATCGAGAACAAAGCTCGCGCTAGGCGTAACTTTTTGATTGCACAAGAAGTAGCAAACCGCCGTCAAGTTACTGCTACGGCCAACGCAGGTTTTGGTCTACAAGGCCCGCAAGCAGCAAATATCCGCGCCGGTAGAGGTCCTGCATCACCCTTGCGTGGCACCGCAAACATGCCGGGCTCCCCTGCGGCACTTGCGGCAACAACGGCCGGAGGCGGTTTAGCTAGAGGAGCAGGAGGAGGAATGGCAGGGCGTCTAGGACAAGCACTAAGTAGTGCTCTTATCGGTGGAGGCTTTCCCCTGCTTTTTGGTCAAGGTGCTGGCGCGGCTGTAGGTGGTGGCTTAGGTGGTTTAGCCGGTGGTGCACTCGGTGGTGGTTTGGGGTTCGGTCTATCCATCGTCGGCACGTTACTTGGGGATATTGCATCTCGCGGCCAAGCCGTAAAACAACTGGGACAGGATTTAGGTTTTTCCGCACAACAGGCCCAAGCCCTTGCTAGCGCATTTAAAACCGCAAATACTGATGTAGAAACGTTCACTGCTGTAATCCAAAATATTCGCGGCCTTGGCTTAGAACTTGAAGACCAAGCAGAACTAATTAAATTAACCACAACACTTACTGAAAAGTACGGCGGCCAGTTTGACAAAGTAGGCAACGCAATTACATCTGCCCTGGAGTCCGGCAAAGTAAGCCAGGCAACGCTTAACCAACTAACCAGCCAAGGAATCAATATCCAACAGGCACTTGCTGACAAACTGGGTGTCTCAAGAGATCGCCTATTGGAGATGGCCAAAAAAGGTCAAATTTCCGTGCAAGATCTTGTCGATACTCTTGTTGATGTAGGTAACAAAGGTGCTCAAGCAGTCAAAAAGCCCGCTACGGGCATTGAAATGCTCGGCAAAGCGTCCAAAGATCTCGGAAAAGCCATCGGAGATTTAGGTGGTGCAATCGTTAAATCCCTAACCCCACCATTTAACTGGCTCGCAGCAAGACTATCCGGCATTATCAGCCTCGCCGCCCAAGGTATACAAAGTATTGCTAATTTGCTTAGCGGCGGCACACAATCTACAGCTATAGCTAATGCACGCGCAAGAAAACTTTTATTTGAAGAGACAGGCGGTGCAGCCCCAATGCGCGGAAACCTAACCGTCGCACAAACAGCCCGTCTCCGCATATTAGAAACACAACAGCAAAAAGTAGTTGCCGCAGCGGAAACAAAAATAAAACCTATTGACGTTCGCGGACTGGGACAAGCAGCACCATCGGGCGGTGGTTCTGACAAAGCCGCAAAAGATACAGCACGTTTGGCACAGCAACTCCAAGAACAACTGCGTAGCGCCAAAGACTTAGTAACCAAAAAACAAGCAGAACTAAATCTCACAAAAGCTATCTCCGAAGAAGACAAATTGAAAGGTAAATACGAAGCAACGCGTACTGAGCGTATGCAAAATTATGTAAAACTTTTGAATAAATCTTTGAGTGACGCCGAACGTGCATCTCTGGTTGAAGCACAAACGCTTGATATTCAAATTTCCAGAATGGAATACGAAAAAGAACTTAGTGTAATAAGAAAACAGCAGGTAGAAGATCTATATACCATGCTTGGTGTATCTAATCTTCTCAACCTGAACTTTGAGCGGATGGCGTCTTTTGTAGGCGCTGGTAAACCGGCGCTTCCATTTAATCCAAATATGAATCTTGTACCATCCATAACGGGTGGTGAATTAGGCGCAGAAGCCGAACGAGCCCGCTTGGAACTCGAAAAACTTATTGCTCCGGCTCAACAGGTAGCCAGCGCCGCCGAGGGCATCGGTTCCGCCTTTGCTAACTCCTTCAAAGGAGTTGTGTCTGGCGCCATGACTGCCCAAGAAGCCCTCGCCAGCTTCTTCCAAAGCGTTGCCGACCGCTTCCTTGACATGGCGGCCCAGATCATCGCCAAGTGGATCGAAATGACGATCCTTAACACCGTCCTCAGCCTTTTCCCCGGCGGCACAATGTTTAAAGGCGCCGGCCCCGTATCTGGCACAGCAGCATTTAGCGGTGAGGGTATGGGAGCCAAAGGCTTTTTATTGCCGCAGCTACTTCCAGGCAGAGCCGCTGGCGGTCCCGTATCTGCTGGCTCGCCCTACATCGTCGGCGAAAAAGGCCCCGAGTTGTTCGTCCCAGGCCGCAGCGGCGGTATCGTGCCCAACGACAGCCTTGGAATGGGAAGCGCCAACGTCGTGGTGAACGTGGACGCCAGCGGGTCTAATGTGCAAGGCGATGGCAACCAAGCCAATCAACTCGGTAAAGCCATCGGCATTGCGGTCCAGCAAGAACTCATCAAACAAAAACGTCCCGGAGGCTTGCTCGCCTAATGGCCACCTTCCCCAGCTACAACCCGACCTACTCGGCCAACAAGAGCAGTCAGCCGACCGTCCGCACGGTCCAATTCGGCGACGGCTACCAACAACGCCTGACCTACGGCCTCAACCAAAACCCGAAGGAGTGGCGCCTCAGTTTTAACGTCACCGACGCTGACGCCGACATCATCGAAACCTTCCTAAACGACCGCGCCGCCGACAACGCCAGTTTCGACTGGACCCCACCCGACACCACCACGTCCTACAAGTGGATCTGCCCCAGCTGGACCCGCGAACTGTTCGATTTCCAGCGCAGCAAAGTTGACGTGACCTTCCGCCAAGTATTTGAACCCTGATGGCGTACTCGGCTTGGGCTAGTTCAACTGCCTACAGCGTTGGCAATATTGTTCGCGCTACCAGTCTGCAGGCGTCTGGCCTTGTTTTCCAATGCACCACGGCTGGCACCAGCTCCAGCACCCAACCCGCGTGGCCAACTGACATTGGCAGCACCATCACCGATGGCACGGTTGTCTGGACGGCAATTAGCAGCGTCTACGAGGAGCTTGCGGTACTGGCTCCAAGCGCCATCATCGAACTGTTCGAAATGACGCTGGACACCACCCTGCACGGCAGCAGCGACACCTACCGCTGGCACAACGGCTGCAACGCCAACGTCACCGGCAACATCACCTGGAACGGCAACGCTTACGCCCGCTTGCCCGTCAAGGCTGACGGCTTTGAGTACAGCAACACCGGCACGCTTCCGCGACCCACACTGACCATCAGCAATCTGGACGGCACCATGACCACGCTGCTGTTGCTGGTCAACGCCACCACACCCGGCAACGACCTCGGTGGCGCCACCGTCAAACGCATCCGCACCCTCAAGAAATACCTTGACGGCGAGACTGCGGCCGATCCAAATGCCAAATTCCCCGATGAGGTCTGGTACGTAGACCGCAAGGCAAGTGAAAACCGTGATTCCGTGAGCTTCGAGCTGGCCAGCAAATTTGACCTTGCCGGCGTCATGCTGCCCAAGCGCCAAATCATCGCCAACATCTGCCAGTGGAAATACCGCAGCGCCGAGTGCGGCTATACCGGCAGCAACTACTGGGACATCAATGACAACGTGGTGGGCACGCTGGCACAGGACAAATGCGGTAAGCGGATCGGCTCATGCAAATTGCGTTTCGGCGAAGTCGCTGAATTGCCCTTCGGATCCTTTCCAGGCGCCGGTCTGACCCAATGAAACTCAGCAAATCCATCCAAGAAGCTGCCCTGGAGCACGCAAAGGCGGAATTTCCAAGGGAATCCTGCGGTTTGGTCGCCGTGGTCAAAGGCCGCAAGCGGTATTTCCCCTGCCGCAACATGGCCGAAACACCAGACGAACACTTTGTGCTGGATCCGGTTGACTACGTTGCCGCTGAAGAACAGGGCGAAATCGTGGCGGTGGTACATAGCCACCCGAAGACCAACCACGCCCCATCGCAAGCTGACCGCGTTGCCTGCGAAAAATCTGGCCTGCCCTGGCACATCGTCAACCCCCAGACTGAACAGTGGGGCTATTGCGAACCCGAAGGCTTTGAACTGCCCTACGTGGGACGCGAATTTGTCTTCGGCATTGTGGACTGCTACAGCTTGTGCCGCGACTGGTACAACCGCGAGTTCGGCCTCAACCTGAGCGACTACGACCGCCGCGACCAGTTCTGGCTACGGGGTGAGAATTTATACCTAGACAACTTTGCCAACGAAGGCTTCTACCCGATCCCCTTGGAGGAACTGCAGTACGGCGACGCAATCCTGATGCAGCTGCAGTCGCCTCTCCCCAACCACGCCGCCATTTACCTTGGCGATCAACTGATCCTGCACCACCTACAAGGCCGACTCAGTAGCCGTGATCTGTACGGCGGTTATTATTTAAAGAGCACCGCCCGAGTCCTGCGGCATGAAAGTCGTTAAGGTCTACGGCGCACTCCGCAAAAAGCTGGGTCAGTGCCGTTTCCAGTTTGAAGCCGACACCCCAGCCCAAGCCCTCAAGGCACTTTGCGTCAACTTTCCCGGCCTTGAAAAGTGGCTGCTGGATAGCGAGCAAGACGGTGTTGGTTATCGCGTAACCCTCGGAAAAGAAAAAATTACCGAACAAAACGCCGTGTTAATTGCGGCACCATTTAGTGAGCGCGAAGTCTTCAGTATCACCCCTGTAATCGCTGGTGCAGGCCAAGGCGGCGGCCAAATTTTGGCAGGCATCGGTCTTGTCGCATTGGCAATCGTCGCCGGTCCTTTAGGTGCTGGTTTTCTAGGTCTCGGCGCTGGTGCTTTTACCGCAGGCTCCAGTGCATTTTTTGCGGGTGTGTCTACAACACTCGGATTACTCGGCACTTCTCTTGTTATTAGCGGAGTCGCGCAAGCACTTTCGCCTGCTCCAGTTCAGTCCACAACCACAACAGAACGCGGACGAGACGCTGCAAAGTTTGAGTCCTTCACGTTCTCTGGCATCGTCAACACCGCAAAGCAAGGTTTACCGGTGCCTATTGCATACGGGCGTGTGTTTGTTGGCTCCGCTGTTCTCTCCAGCGGCCTCGACGTTGACCAACTGATATGACACGCATTGTCGGCTCTGGCGGTGGTGGCGGTGGCGGTTGCTTCCTGGGGCACACCCTTGTCGCAATTCCGGGTGGCACGCGCCGCATTGATGAACTGCAGGCTGGCGATCTTGTCCTGAGTTTTGACGACGAAGGCGGACTGCACGAAGCCAAGATCCTCAAAGTCCACGAGCACGAAGACGAGCGCGTCATTCGTTACACGCTCTGGGGCGGCGAGCATCTTGATGCCACTCCCAACCACTGGGTCCTCAACCAATTCAACGCCTTCGTCGAAATCGACACCCTCGGCTCCGACGACTGCCTCGTTGACGCCAACAACCACCTGCGCCCCATCGTCAGCAAAGCAGAGGCAGGTTTTGGCACGGTCTACAACCTGACGGTCGAAGGCCATCACACCTTCATCGCCAACAACATCCGCGTTCACAATGCGGGCTTGGGTCTTGGCATCGCTGGTGCTGGCGGCGGAGGCGGTGGCGGCGGTAAAGGCGGCGGTGGTGGCGGTGGCTCCAGCCGCACCCCAACAGAAGCCGACGACTCACTCCAGTCAGTTCAATACGCCAGCGTGCTGGATCTGCTGTGTGAAGGCGAGATCGACGGCATCGAAAACGGCGAAAAAAGTATTTATCTGGAAGGCACTCCAGTCCGCGACGCTGCCAACAACGCCAACTTCGAGGGCTACACAGTTGTCACCCGCACTGGCACGCAAGCCCAGAGCTACATCAGCAACGCGATTGGCACCGAAAGCGAAGAAGCAGTCAACGTTGAAGTCGTTAACGCCACTCCAATCGTCCGCACCATCACCGATTCCGACGTGGATCGTGTGCGCGTCACGCTGCAAGTGCCATCGCTGCAAATTATCGAAGATGACGGCGATATTGTTGGCCACAGCGTCCAAGTCCGCATCCAAGTCCAGTACAACGCCGGCGGCTACACAACCGTCGTAGACGACACGATCAGCGGCAAAACCAGCAACCGCTACCAGCGCGATTACATGATCCCGCTGTCTGGTGCGTTCCCCGTTGACATCAAAGTTATCCGCGTCAGCGCCGACGAATCCAGCACCAAACGTCAAAACCAAACTTACTGGTTCAGCTACACCGAAATAATCGACGAAAAACTGCGCTACCCCAACAGCGCACTTTGTTATCTCCGATTTGATTCCCGCCAGTTCGATTCAATCCCAACCCGCAAGTATCTGATTCGTGGACAAAAAATCCAACTGCCCAGCAACGCCAGCGTCGATACCACCACGTACTTGGGTCGCGTCACCTATTCCGGCGTCTGGGACGGCACCTTCGGCGCTGCAACGTGGTGTAACGACCCAGCGTGGTGCCTCTGGGATTTGCTCACCAACACCCGCTACGGCGCCAGCATCCCCACCAGCAGCCTTGACCGTTACGACTTTTACGCCATCAGCCAATACTGCAACGCCCTTGTTGACGACGGCAAAGGTGGCTTGGAACCCCGCTTCTCCTGCAACCTGCTGATTAACAGCCGCGACGAGGTTTACAACGTCATCCAAGAGATGACCAGCCTGTTCCGTGGCATCGCGTATTACGGCGCCGGCTCGCTGGTGCTCCAGCAAGACAAACCGACCGACTCGCAATATCTGCTCGGACAAAGCAATGTTGTTGATGGCATTTTTGTTTATAGCGGCACATCACAAAAAGCCCGCCACAGTGTCGCCACCGTTGCTTGGCAGTCCTACGACACTCTTGGCGAAGTTGAGTACGAATACGTCGAAGATGCAGACGCTGTAGCCAAATACGGCATCATCAACAAAGACATCAAAGCCCTCGGTTGTTACAGCCAGGGTCAAGCCCATCGCGCTGGTAAGTGGGCGCTACTGAGCGAACAAAACCTGACTGAAACCGTCACCTTCTCGGTGGCTATCGACAGCGGCATCATCCTGCGCCCTGGGATGGTGATTGATGTTGCCGACCCGATGAAGGCTGGTACACGTCGCAGCGGCCGCGTCAGCTCTGCCACCACAACCACCATCACGGTCGATTCCAGCAGCAGCCTGTCCGTCAATTTGGCAAGCAACCCGCGCATTTCGGTGATCCTGCCCAGCGGCAACGTCGAACTCCGCCCGATCCAGTCCATCAGCGACCGCACCATCACGGTCGGCAACCCATTTAGCGAAGCACCCAACGCCAACGCCATCTGGCTGATCCAAACCGACGACATCGAATCCCAGCAATTCCGCGTCCTCAACGTCGCTGAATCGGACGACGGCATCTACGGCGTCACCGCCCTGCAATACAACAGCAGCATTTACAACGCGATTGAAAGCGACAACACGCTGACCACCCGCGACATCAGCAACCTCAGCGACCCGCCCGATGCAGTCAGCAGCATTGACGGCACTGAATATCTATACC
>Ga0209107_10001625_pt1 | contig 12593 bp, 25 predicted proteins | sample LakErihyJuly2011_2_FD_187460 | JGI IMG/M metagenome (GOLD analysis project Ga0209107, IMG submission 187460) | Freshwater microbial communities from dead zone in Lake Erie, Canada - CCB hypolimnion July 2011 (SPAdes) (version 2) | ecosystem: Environmental > Aquatic > Freshwater > Lentic >... | reverse complement strand
CATTTACAAAATAGGCCTGACGCTGTTGTCCCAAGACCTGTGCCACTTTGTCTAACACGATTTTTTCAAAAGCCATTATCAATATCCTGCTGTCATTTTATCGGTTTCGGGATTGTAGGACACAAAAACAACCGTGTAGTCCAACTCGTTAGCATCATTTAGGAACATAGCATCGTAAGCAAAACGATAATCTACAGGTTCCGGAGCAGCAAGGCTACGGAATGTAATGTTAATAAAGGAATCACCTTCAAAGCCTGAATCTTGAATAATGTCGGTCAACTGGTCTGCTGAGATATGCATCAGTTGGTGTAGTTTGTTTGCTTTCAACATGTTCTTGTTCCGTTTTGCTAGTGTATAAACATTATAGCCGAAATCTCATTTCTGGTCAATCTAAATCTGAGTGTTGTTTGTATTCTTCTATTTCAGCACTCAATTCCGTCTTCATTTCCAGCAACTGCTCAACCATGTATTCCAAGCCGTCTACTTCTGCTAACTCAACAATAGCCCGGGCAAGGTTGGCTTTAGCCAGTTCCATCTTGATCAAGTAATCCATTTACTGCTCCTGTTTTGCTAGTGTATGTACTATTATAGCCGAAATGCCATTTCTGGTCTACCTAAATATCCGTGGTATTTTAGCCACAAAAAAGCCCTATTTCTAGGGCTAACAAGTGTTGTTTTTATACAACAAATTCTGTGATTTTTAAGTGACGTTCTGCAATATTTTCTAGTACAAACTCACGCAACTTTTCTGGGGTCCAGTCGTTATCCAACCATTCAGTTTCCCACTCGTCCAGTTTCCACAGCATGTCTCTGTGCATGGTCTTGATAATGTTTTCTAAACGCTTGATATGAGGAGTCGAACCTTCAAACAAATATTTGAACTGTGCTTCTCCTCCCCATGCGCCTGTATAATCTTTTTGTCGACGCAGGTAATTGCTGGTGATACCAAACCCCAAACGGTAAGGACCGGGCAGTATGTAAAAGTACATTATGCTGCCTCTTGGTACAGATTCTTGATATCGTCGTCAACAAAATCCAAGATCTTTTCAAAACGATCTTTCATGTGTTTTGGGATACGTTGTTTTCCTCCCAACTTCTCGTACAAGAGTAACAGCACACACGCAATAGCATCATCCTGCCAGGGAAACTTTTTATATCCGTAATAGTTTTCTCCCCAGCGTTGATGTGCGCTATGGACTGCGGCATGGAACTCGTATAGACCTGCAAAACATCCTTGTAAAATTCCTGCAAGCTCACCTAGGAATTCTTCGGTAATATCAATTTCAGCAGCATCAAAACCCTTGGCAATATCATCAATCATAAACCACAAGGAACCGTCGATTGGGTCATAGTGAAAGAATTCGTTATGAAACCAGCATGCCATTTCCAAAGTGGAATCTGGTAGGTTGAATGCCTGCATATGAGTAAATGTTCCAGCGGTAGTACCGGCATGTACACTATCTTCGTCAACCGGATAGCAATCATATTTTTCGCAAATACTCTGCTTGTGCTCTGCTTCAATGTCTTCGGCGTCAGTACTGGCATCAATCCTCACACTCAGTACCTTGGTACGGTGATCGTACCATGCGCTGATCTTTTTCTTTCCCTTGCCGTTGATAAGTGAAAAGGCCTTGCGAGCAAATGCCTTGTTGGTAGTTTCGATGTACAGAACTGCAACTTCGACATCTCGCCAGTCGGTCTCGCCATCAAATAAACCTGCGTCAATCATTGCAGCCAATGTGGTAGCAGTATGCTGGCCATCTACAGCATGATATTCATCTTTCCCGGGAGTCTTGACACAGTACACTACCTGCAGTAGGCGAGGATCAAAACATTGAATAGCAGCAATTTTTTTTGTACAATGCTTGGCATCTAGTGCTCGCTGAATATCTTCGTCAATTAGGATCACACCTAACTTGACCATACGTACAAGCGGCCGTAATTTTGGATTGAGTATGATGCCCTGTTTACGGTATTCTGCAATTAGTCTTTGCCAGTCTTTATATGTGTTAAGTTCTTTGACTCGATCCGCTAAACTAACCACCTTTGAAGTGGTTTGTTTGAGAGGATTACGAGTACGCATAATGTTAGGCTTGCGTACAACATGTTGATATACAGGCAACATAAAACTTCCTTTGGTTAAGTAATATAAAGATTATACTACTTTCACCTTATGCTGTCAATTCAAATGTGTTGGTCTTGTACAACATTTATTTTAGCTGGTAAAATATGTGATTTCCTATCTGCTTTATCCGATCTGCCCAGGTGTGCCAATTAGGTTTCACATAAGATGCATGGAAGTACATACTTTTGTCTAACTTGGCCACTCTGGCACCATTGACAAAATCTTCCACTGCCTGGATGGTATCCTCCCATCCAGGACCACCAATTCTGCTGTTGCGTTTGTGTGGTTCCACTGTCCAACTAAACTGACCAGGAGCATACACTACTCGACAAATATCCTGTCCCCATTTACCGTGTTTGACACGATTCCAAGTGACTTGAGCTACTGCAATCTTGCCCCAGTAAGGCTCGCCTCTAGATTCATAAAATACATTGCGTATTAGACAGGTCCGTTCGCGATCAGAGATAAAAATAACTTCGGGAGAGAGTGTATCTATCACCGGCGGTGATTCTTCTTTGGGTGGAGGTTTTTTAGCATGTAATTTTAGCGGCGGCAACACACTACCTGCTGGCAAGGGTTTCATGTCTATTTCTATGACTTCCGGTGTATGGCCAGAGTATTCAAAATCAAAGTAATTTACGCCCAAGCTCAGGATAGCAGCCCAGACCAATAGTACCATGGCTGCATAGTATTGTCTTGTATATGTCATTGTCAATTCCTCCCGCCGGACATTTATGTAGTGGGTGGGTCTTGTGCATTAAACACAGAGAGAAGTAGGTGAATTATTTGATAACTATGCCCATTTCAGCGAAAAGGCACAACAATCACGCTCACTATCAAAGTAAAATTTATATGTTCCTGGGCGGGTATCAGTGCTGTATTCTAGCACTTGCCAGCGCCAATCGCTTTTGAGTTCAGACTTGCACCAGTCTATTATTACATCTATACGGCCGTAGGGTCTGGTGGTTTCGCTTTGGTATGCGAAACTGTCTGCAGGTCTATGATCTAGTTCTGGTTGATATTGAGCAGTTAATTGAGTTGATTGCATTCAAGTAGTACTTGTTGTCTTGCCAGGTGCAGCTCTGAGACGGGCAGGTCCCAATCTCTATAACCTTCCAGTATGGTATTGAAATAACTACGACCAGGCAGTGACGGAGGATCATCATTCATGACATAGAACATAAACTCCATGTCATTTTGCTCAGTATATATCTTTGTATACAGGTAAGGAAAACCTTCAAACACATCCAAGTTATCTTCACACTCATCGGTGATTTCCCAAAGTGCACCAGACACACTTGCACCCAGACACGGTTGAACAGTGGCCACACCCGAAAAGGTCAAGCGATAATCATGCAGTAAAAATGCACTAACAGGTCTAGCTGCAGGGCATCTGAATTGCATGCCTGCCAAGTTCAGATTGGCACCATAAGCAAAATACAGTTTCATTCTAGGTATGTGTCCTTTATATATTTGGAGACATTGGCTGGATCCAAGGAATTGTAAAACAAAATATGATCTGTTATGTTAAACGTCAGGCAAAAACTCTGCCCAGGTCTTAGATCCTGAAGTCCGTGGAATGTGTAATTTCTTTCCCACTCCAGATACTGCTCCGGAGTGATTTTTTTAACGGTGCGGTCTGCATGATCGCTTTCCAAGTGAGCCCTTACTATTTGATCAAACATCAATCTAATCCCATAATCCAGAGTAATATTTTCCAAACAGTCGGAATCCGTTTTGAATACGAGCCTGTTCTAGCTTGAGACCATCCCAGTCGCAGGTACGATCACCGGTATGCTCCATTGTGTAGGTCGGTTCTTCCACACCTGTTACAGGATTGGGATATGTGCGATCTGACTCTTTCCAGATAGTTTTGCCCCACTCACCGGTCCAGTATTTTTCTTCCCACGAATCATCAAGTTGACATTCAAATGCATAGATCATTTCGTCCATGATCCAATCCCAACGCAGGAATAGATTGCTGTCTGTGTCCCAGTCATTCTCTTTGGGTTCTGCTGCGGTACTACGCAGATGTTCCGGTACATCTTCGTCATCGGTAAATGGTGCACCGTGTTTTTTTTCTTTCAACTGCTTGAGCATGGGCAGGACGATATAGCTCAAGGTATGATCCATACTCCAGGTATCCCAACTATCAATTTTGACCTTGATCTTACGTGTGCGCCGGGATTCTACCCATAAACAAAATTTGTGCAGCCAAGAATCTTTGTCTTCGCCTCCGGATAACCAAGTACCAAAGTTGTGTACCCATTCTGGATTACGTTTGATACCGTATTCGTCCTTTTCTTTCCGGACCCAGAAGCACAGTGCTTCAGCAATCTGGTATGGGCCTACCCAATTCTTGTATGGTCCTATAAATACTTTCAATTTTGTTCCTTTAATTTACAGTTATCAACCCGCATATTCAACTGCCTCGATTGTGCCTTTACCCGCTAAATCTCGAACAAAACTGTCGAAGACACTTGCGGTATATCCGCTCATACCCTGGCTGTGTTTTCCACACATGTAGATGCTGCCGGAATGATTGTGGATTTCGTAATGTGTATCCCGATCCACAATTTCAGTAATGCCTGAACTCAGCTTCCAGCGGTCACTGCCCAAGTAGCCACCGTACCAACTGGCCATGACCTTGCGAGTAACTTCGTCGCTGTCGTTGTCCTTTAGTTCTACAATGACCCACAGATCTGGATTATATGTGCTCATAGTTTACCACTCGCTTTCAAAAGTTTCTTCATAAGTTTCGCTCATGTCGATAATGTTTTCAATTTCGCCGCCTCGACGAATGTATTCGGTGCCACCATCAGTAAAGATAGCACCGCAACTGCACTGAACAAAGGCATGTCGGCTGCGGCTTTCGATAATGTCCAGGCATTTAGCACATTGACATTTGTTCACCACCACTACTGTTCTTGTTCTCGTTACCATGTTGAATAATCCGTTATATTTACTGTTGTGTCTCCTGACTCGGGACCACTCTTAAACATATCAAACTTGACACATATTTGTGTACCGATCCCAGACGAAGAATCTATTTCAAGTGAGAACCATTCTGTGTCTGGAAACTTTGCAGCAAGCTCTGCTAATTGTAGCACTTGTTTCCGACTAAGTGCAATATCATTGTTCATTACCAACTCCCGTCGTCGATCCAAATTCTAACAGTTAGAAACAGCCAACTTGCACGCCAGGTTCGCAACATGCCCTCGGGCCATTCTTGATTACTTTCTCTATAAGCAGTGGGCAGCGCGACCCAGTGCATGGGGTTTACAGTAATTGTAACACAGGCACCGCTGTAGCGCAACCAATTCATTGTGCTGTGGCCTTTAGGTTTTGAATAGCCTGCTCATCGCCGTCAACCACCCCAATAACAGCACCTGGTTTTCTAAGTTCCAGATTGTCAACCAACTCTTTCATGTTGCGACCTTGAACCAAGAACTCGTTTTTATCCATGTTGTAGATATAAAACTGATTGCCAATTTGTTCTACCCGGGCTCGAATCAGTAGATCCTGTTGTCTACGTGCATCCACAGCCTGTTGTATTTTAGCCAAGTATCGATGTACCGTCCACACAGCCAGCAGCCACAATGCCATGGTTCCAACCACGATACCTAAAATAAACTCCATCATTTAATCTTCCTTAAAGTTTAGTATAGTATGTATTATACATTAGATCCAGTTACTGGTCAAGAAAAACCATCCGGGAGACGGATGGTCTTTTTATATGTGTCCAGTGGGATTAGGACAGCGAATATTAGTCTACAAGACCCATGCTCATGGCCAAGTAGCCGGCAGCAACCAACTTGCGGCTTGGCTTACCAATTTGGTATTCGGTAACTTGGACACCATTACCAGCTTTACGGCTGTTGGCATATACAGCAAAACCATGCTGACGAATGCGGCTAACTTCAGCACTCAAGTTCTTTACGCCGAAACGCTTGTTGGCTTCAGCAGGAGTGATAGCTGCACCAGTTTGGAGAGCTTGGAAGACTCGAAAAGTCTTTGTTTCTGGATTGATGTGTTTCATATATTTCCTTATCGTTTAGTTTAGTGGCTTTTGCAGCCTATAAACATAATAACATGACTGTGGTATAAATGCTACGGCATTTGGCTCAATTGCTCAAATTACTTGTTCGTTTTATAGATACTTCAACTTAAACATTGTGGCATACTGTTCTATGTAGAATCTAAATTCGGCAACACTTTTGATATTTTGGTGAGCGGCACGGTCGTGGTATACAGGAGGATGATATGCAAAGTCAAAGTCTTGACCTTGTACCAAGCCTGATTCTCTAATTTCTTGCACAACACGCATGGTGTCTGCAGCACTATATCCTTCCATACGAACCACAGTCGACATCATCTATGCAGCAGCATCCATTCTGTTGCTTCAGGTGACTCTGGAAAGGTCAGTACCAACTGGGGAGTATGGTCTTCAAACACCCAGTCAATTTCGTAAGGACCCGGCAAGATCTTTCTAAAGGTTTCTGACAACTGCTGTTTTGTTTCTTCGCACCAGGGTTCACCAAGAAACCGAATAATAGCCAGGCCTGTTGCGTCTTCGATTGTCATGTTATCGAGCCCGCATGCCAAGATTAATAAATTCTTTTTTGGCTGATCTTGCATGCTCGCGACTCATACAGGTAAGCCATACACCATGTTCAGCAGTGGTGTCCCATAGGTCTTTGGCTTCTTTGAGTCCAAGGCCTGTGGCTGCTCGAATGGTCTTGATCACGGGTACAGCAATAGTGTGAGTGTGTCCCGAGTAAGGCATACCAGGACGACTCAGTTCCAGTCGCATGCTGCTGCCATTGCCCGACAGCATGGTCATAAACACTTGACCCTTGACATCTTCGCCCACAGTAGGTCCCAACTCCTTCCAAACTTCCATGGCACGTTCGGCGCCGTAGTAGTTGCCCAGGCTTTCCAAAAAACGAATACTGTCGTTGATCAGAATATCGTACAGGCCGTCTTTGTTTTCTTCCGTTTCGTCCATCATCTTTTATGATCCAATTCTACACCTGGCATGTACTTCTCGCCAGTCCAGTGTTCAACAGTAACGCACAAGCCTTCCAACACCGTTGCAGTACCCTCTAGGGTCTTGGGCAAGGATTTGGCTGCGGCCTGGCATTCGGCTTGATTTGCCTGCACGACCGGGATTTTGCTGACAAAATCTCCGGCAGCAGTATACATGAAGATCAACAAGACCCACATGTTAGACCACTGTCAGCATGTTGGCAGGCACTCGGTAAGTACCTTTGGGGGTTGTGACATGCACATACTTGATATTGATTTTGAGAACCGAGCCCGAATGTGTGTAGCCAATGCGGCTATCTTTGAATTCTACGCGATCTCCCACACGGATCGAACTCTTGACTTCGCGTCCAAGTTGGGCGCGGGCATACTTGACAGCTTCACTGATTTCATTCAGTTCAGCATTGGTGTAGCCGTTTGTAATAATAGCAGATTTCAGTGCATTGACATCCATGTTAAATCTCCGTGTTAACGTCAACAAGTTCCATGTCCGTGACTGTGATGTCCGGATGGGTAATGGTGTAATCTAATTCTTGTACGAAATTGCTGACATCTGCAGCTTCGTCAATTTCAACCACTATGGTTAGTGCAATACGCTTGCCCATTATTTGATCTCCGTATGCTTACATTTTGAACGAAACTTGAAACCACTGCAGGTACAGGTCAACTTCGTACCCACACGTTCCACTGTGTACTTTTCACCTCGACTGCCGGTCACTGTCCAACGATCTTCAGTATCTGCTAGCGCCACTGCTGGCTGCTCAACAAATCCAAAAGTATTGGGCACTTCCTGAAACTTGCGTTTGGTAGTACCAAAGCGATACTTGGATTTCATCATTTCAAGTAACCGGCTGCCAGCCTTGACATATCCATGCATGTACTCCTTGTTGTCGCTCAACAAGTACACATGGTTAGGATAGTGCCCACCTTCTGTGATTTCTTGGAAGAATTTCATATCAGCACTTACCTGTGTACAACGCAGGGCAAAAAGGTTTCCAGTCGTATACAGCACCGTCACCTCTGCACAATGCGCCTTTTGTCATGGTATCCCAGGCCGCTACAGCATCTGAATACAACTCAAATCTTGTACGGACACTATCCACTTGAATAAACCAAAAATGATATTTCTTTGCAAGGGTTCGGCTTTTCATATCAGTCTGCACGGCTTGACATATGGGCATCAATACCATACTGCACCAAGGTACGTGCATACGCAATGGCACCATGTTCCTTGATGTCCATGCTTTGCGTAAAGCTACCACCAGGATTCCATAGGTCCAGTCCGCCATGATAGCTCTTGCGGAAGCCCACTTCTTTCAGGGCACGACCCAACTTGGTTGATGCCTTAACAGGAACATTGACCCAGGCAAAACCACAGTAGCCTGGTTCGCCGTGTTTGGCAATAAAACTCTGTTCAGCTGCCTGAGCAGCCACAGTGGCTTCTGCGTGGATTTCTTGTACTTGCTCTAAAGTAAATTCAGTCATTTACTGCTCCTGTTTTGTTACTGTATAAACAGTATAGCATTGGGTCAGTTTCTGGTCTACCAGAATCACACAAAAGCCACAAAAAAGCCCCGAAAAACAGGGCTCAAAAGTGTTGTTTTTCCACAACATTGTTGTTTTTATACAATCGGTTCTAGTAACCAACCTTGCCCAGTAACACGGTGGTGCCATAGATAAAACGGTTCCACAGTCGACAGTCTCCAAACTCCATTGAATCCCAGATAAGATGTAGGAGTGTCTATATTTCTTTCATTTTGATATTGGGCAAGATGTGTATAATTCGGTACAATGTCAAAATCGTCAATGCAAATTGACTTTATCACTACTGCTGTTTCGGCATACTTGTTGTACAGTTTGTTGCTCATTCCAATCTCTATCTCTATTGGATCCAGTACCAGCACTTTGGTAGAGAACGACATAGCAAATGACAAACGATTGTGATAGACTTTACGTCCATTGATAATGATCCATGCCTCAGGATCACCGTTGAAAACAATGGGTTCGATTGTGACGGTGACAGTGACAAAGACGTCAGTAGCCAGCAGTTCGGAAAAGTTCTTCATATTCAGGTAGATAATCCAATACACTATTATTTCTAAGAGATTCCGTCTTTTTAAGATAAGATATCAAATCCGGAAGTCGGTGACTTTCATCTGCAGACGTAGACAAATAATTGACATAACTGACTGCGTCTTGACATAGCTGAGATTGATAGTGATTGGGGTCTCGTGTGTTAATTAATTGTGTATCAGTGTTGGTCAATTTAGTAAATGGTTGTAGTTTATCAATTGCTGCTTGTCTGTAGATCTGAGGCAACACAGTCGATCTCATAAACTTGGGATTGTTTAAAAAATTACAACTTTCAACTGAGATTTGATTATCCAGCGCAAACTGATAAACTGTGTGCAAATGCAATACTGACAAAACAGTTGGAGTTGTTCTCAAAGATATTAACCAGTCATGCTGTTTACCTACCATAATCCATTTCTCTAGTAATTCTAGAGTTTTCTGTAATTTGCCGCCGTATCTAACATAGTCGTTAACTGGATGCAGGCATTCAACACTCATACCTAAGTTAACTTCTTTAAATTGGCTCAGCATATCTACAGTAGATTGATCCCATACTGTAAGATTTACAGTAAAGCCTATGCTGACTTGTTGATGCAATCCCATGGAGATCAATGCCGACAGTATTTTTTTAAAGGCCGGAGTAATTAATGTTTCGCCACCAATAAAGTGCAAATAACTCAACTTAGGCGAAGATTTAAGTGCATGTAAAAACTTATCTAACAACACCGGGTCATCGCACCAGGCTCTCGGGGGCAGTTGTTGTATCAGGCCTAATTTTTTTTGTTCCGCTGCAAGTCGGCTGCTGCTATAAGGATCGCAAAACAAGCAGGCACTATTACAATAGTTTCCTAAATCAATTTGCCAATCTTGAGGATACTGTTCAGTGGTACCGTCTTGTTGACTACTGGAAAAAATTGGTAACCATTTCGACGACTTCATAGAGGATGTAAACGTGTCTAGTTTGACTCCAACTTTTAATAGTTGTCGTTGTCGTCCGCTTACTTTGTTGTGTTCTTCCATTTTCTGGCAATCCGAACAACCAGATAGTGCTTGGCCGGACAGTAAACCTTGTCTTACTTCAGACAGGTTTTTCTGAAACCATTCAATGGGCTCAATAGAACGAATGTTATCATTCTTATCTATTGAATACGAAGATGCCCACCGACAAAATTCGTAGCTGCCGTCATTGGTTATACGCATATGAAACCACGGACTTGGACAAAAGTATTTTTTTAAATTCATGGTTTCATATTGTTTCTATGCATTATCGTTTTGTAATAATTTTATCAGCTAGACCGTATGCAACAGCTTCATTGGCACTCATAAAGTTGTCACGTTCCATGTCAGCAGCAAGTTGATCATAAGTTTTGCCTGCACTATTGTGGTTGACATAGATTTGCGTAAGTTCTTTCTTCATTTTAAGAATTTCGTTGACTTGGATCAACATGTCAGTTGCTTGGCCACGAGCACCACCACTAGGTTGATGAATCATGTGTCGAGCATATGGAAGGATCAGGCGTTTACCTGCTGCACCGGCTTGAGCCAATAATGATCCCATACTACAGGCCTGACCCATGACCACAGTTGATACATCGCACTTGATAAACTGCATGGTATCGTAAATGGCCATACCTGCTGTTACTTGACCGCCTGGGCTATTGATGTAGAATAGAATATCTTTGTCGGGATCTTCGGATTCTAGGAACAGCAGCTGGGCCACAATCAAGCTGGCAGTATGTTCGTTTACATCAGAGTCCAACATCACAATACGCTCTCGCAACAGGCGACTGTAGATGTCATAGCTGCGTTCACCCTTGGCGGTTTGTTCTACTACGATAGGTACTAGGTTGGGCATACAATTCCTTTGTTATTTTGTTGCAAAATATTATTGTACACTAGACTGTATGCAAAATCAACCTGTATCATCCCAAACGGTAAATAACTCTATGCGTGATCTAATTGACCTACTCGAAAACATTTTATTAACTGAAAAATCACGTGGCTTGCTTTACCGCGATAAAGGTGATGGATTTTTTCAAGGATCTTTGGAAAATCCGGCAGCTGTGATTACATTCGATGGGGTAGACTATTATCCCAGCATACCCGGTGCTTACGAAACCCCAGAAGAAACACAGGAAGCATGGCAACAAGCTGAACAAACATACCCAGGTATTGTTTGGTCAAATAAACCCAAGGGATCCATGAAAGCCTTTGCTGTACTGAAGTTTGATGGTCCTGCTAAAGGTCAAAAAAGTTATTTTGGTAGATTTTTTAATGATATAAAACCCGACATGGCCGGTGCATGGGGCAATGGTGAGTTACCAGGTGGATGGCAATTAAACAAGGCCACCAGTCTCAAAGGTACCTATTATAGATTAAAACCAGCTGATTTATTTCAACCCAACAGTAGTTTTGCTACTCCATCAGCTTGTGTAGCAGAACTTGGTACTAATCCAAAGAACAATCCAGCTGTACCTAAGATCATGTCAGGCATGAAAGAACTGTTAACTGGACAATTACCAGTATTTGAGAATATGGGAGAAATGGGCACTGCCATTAGAGATGACTTAGGTGAAACCATAGGACCCATTGCTTTAATACAAGGAATGATTAATACGCAAGGAGCCGAAGCTGCCAGAAAAGATATATTAGGTTCAAATGGCAGCTATAGTGGTGCAAGCATTTATTTTCCAGCTGCAAAAAATAACGGGCTCGTTGATAGCTATATCACTACCCCCGGCGGCGTTGAGATTGGTATTTCCAGCAAGGGTGAAAAAGGTGCACTGGCCAGCGTTAAAAATATTTTAGACGGCGTAGATGTTGCTCGCGAAAAGGGCATGACAGACCTATTAGAAAAATACACAGAAGAAATCAAAATAATCCAAGAAGTAGGAACATTGAGTAGTCTGGAATTTCCGTTGAAATTGGGCATGGAGCAAGGCTTGATCGATGCTGGCCAAGCTAAAATAATTGTACAGCTAGTTAAGTCCGGTGCTAAATCTTTAGATTCAGTGCCTATGAACAAAAAAGATTCAGCTGTGTTAGCAAATTTAATGAAAGATGTCAAGGCCAAAACTGATAACACAAGATACAACACCGGTTATCATATTCTTAGCAGCTTAGTACGAAAGGTAGTACAAGAAATTAATTCTGATTCAAAATTTAAAGAGGCCTGCATTAAATTTCTTAATACTAGTCCTATCATACAGCTACATCTTAGAGCCAACATGAAAGGTAATAATGTACAGGTAACTGGATTTGACAGCAAATATCCACCAGATTTTAAAGGCACAGTCGGCTTAGATGCCAGCAAAGTTTATGCTGCTACTGGTATTATCGGTCGTGTTTC
>Ga0209107_10001624_pt1 | contig 12595 bp, 9 predicted proteins | sample LakErihyJuly2011_2_FD_187460 | JGI IMG/M metagenome (GOLD analysis project Ga0209107, IMG submission 187460) | Freshwater microbial communities from dead zone in Lake Erie, Canada - CCB hypolimnion July 2011 (SPAdes) (version 2) | ecosystem: Environmental > Aquatic > Freshwater > Lentic >... | reverse complement strand
CGGAACACTTCCCCGTAGACGGCCTCATGGCGCACCAGCTCCACGGCCCGGCCGATCAGGCCTTCGCCGCCGGCCGGGCGCCCGGCGCCCGCGCCCCGTTCGAAGGCGGCGCTGGCGCTGGAGCTGCCCCCACCGCCGCCGCGAATCTTGTTCAGGGGCAGGAAGGTGAGACGGCCGGCCCGGCGGCTCTTGAGCAATTCGATCGCCCGGGCGGCGATGCGGTCGTCATCGACCACCACCTGGCCAAGCCGGGCGCCGGCGGCCACCTCCAGGGCCAGGCGGTGGGGCTCGCCGACCTCGCCGAGCTGGGCGACCGGCCCATGGATGCCCTCGAGGCCCGCTTCCAGCAGCAGGCGCAGGGCGCCGGTGCCGCGGCTTTCCTGCAGGGCTTCGCGCCGGGATTCCAGCCGGGCGATCTCCCGTTCCAGCTGGGCCTGTTCCTGCTCCAGGCGGCTGCGGGTGCGTTGCTGCAGGGCCAGGGCCTCCACCAGCTCGCTAAAGCGCTTTTTTTGACGCTCCAGGCTGGTGAGCAGCTGCTGCCATTCCCCTTCCAGGGTCACCAGGGCGGCCTGCACCCCCTGGCTCTGGCCGGTCTCCTGCTGCAGCTGCTCGCCCAGTTCCCGCAACCGTTCCTGGTCCTGACGCAAGCGCTCGCTGAGTTGTTGCTCTTCGGCCACCAGGGGGGCCAGCTGGGCCTGGAGCTCCTGGCGCTGGCGGCTGCGTTGCTTCTGCTCCTCCAGCCAGCTGCCGGAACGGCCGGCCACCTCGCCGAGGCGCCGCCGCGAGAGCTCCACCGCCGCTTCGGCGGCCCGGCAATCGGCTTCGGCCTGGGCCAGGGCGGCGGTGCCGTCGTCCGCTCCGCCGATGGCCTGTTGTTGGGAGCGCAGCTCCCCTTGCTGGTGGGCTAGCCCGTGGCGCTGGCGTTGCAACTCCTCGGCCCGGCTCTGGTGCCGTTCGGCCTGGCGGGCCAGTTCGCGGTCACTGGCCTCCAGCCCAGCCAGTTCGGCCTGGACCGCCAGCAGGCTGTCTTCGCCTAGGGCCTTGACTTCCGCTTGCAGGGAGTCCAGCTCCTGTTGCCCCACGACTAGGGCCGTCTGGGCGGCGGCGACAGCGTTGCGGTCTTCGCTTTCCTTCTGGCTGAGGCTCCCCTGGCGGCGGCGCAGGCTAACCAGCTGCTCCTGGGCGACCTCAAAGCCGAGCACCTGTTCCTGCAGGCGGCCAAGGTGCAGCCGGTCGCGCAGCTGCTGGTAGGTGCGGGCCTTGGTGCAGTCGCGCTCGAGCTTTTGGCGCCCTACCAGCAACTCCTGCTCAACGATGCGGCAGCGTTCCTCGCGCTCCTGCACGTCCTCGAGCTTGGAGCGGGCCTGGTCGATGCGGCTGTCGAACAGGGCAACCCCGGCCAGCTCATCGATCAGGCCGCGGCGATCCTTGGCCCCCATCGACACGATTCGGGTGACATCCCCCTGCATCACCACGTTGCTGCCCTCGGGATCGACCCGCAGGCGCCGCAACTGGGTTTGCAGCTGCTGCAGGTTGCAGGTCACACCATCGGCGCTGTAGGTGCTGCTGTAGGTGCCGCCCGGGGCCACCCGCAGCCGCCGGGTCACGCTCCAGTGGCTCTGGCCCTGGCGGATCCAGGGGCCCTCCTGGGGGGGCTCCAGCCCCGCCTCGGCCTCGTCGGGCTGCCAATCGCCGAGGTCGAAACGCACGGTGACGACCGTCTCGGCGGCGCGCCCCTCCTTGAGCATGGCGCTGTTGACCAGGTCTGGCAGCCGGTCGGCCCGCATGCCACGACTGTTGGCCAGGCCCAGACAAAAAAGCACCCCATCGAGGATGTTGCTTTTGCCCGAACCGTTGGGGCCGGTTACGACAGTGAAGCCTTCCTCCAGCGGGATGGTGATCGAACCGCCGAAGGATTTGAAATGGGTGAGCTCGACCTGATTGATGTGAACCAACAGGCCCGTGCGCCGAGCAATTCCAATCTAGCCGAAGCAGTGACAGGGGCAAGGGGGCTCCCTAAGTTGGGCCCAATCCCCTGCCTGAGAGCCGCCCGATGGAACTGGAGTCCGAGCACGATCCCGCGGCGACGTCTGGGGCCCAATTCCGCGAGCGCTTCGAGAGCTTGCTCCCCCTTATCCAGAAGGAATGGCCCGGCGTGGCCCGCTCCGCCCTGGAGGCCACCAGAGGCAGCTTTGAGCATGTGGTGGAGGTGATTGCCGAGCAGACCGGCCGCACCAGCAGCGGTGTGCAGGCCCAACTGCTCGAATTGGTCGCGGTGACGGGCGACCAGGCCAGCCGGCTAGCCGATTCCCTGCGGCCCCTGGAGGAGCAGCTCGAAGGCCTGCTCGATGAGCTCAACAGCAACCTGCGTCCCAAGATTGAAAAACCGGTGCGGGAGCAGCCCCTGCTGGCCCTGGGCATCGCCGCCGGTGTGGGCCTACTCGCCGGATTGTTGCTGGCTTCGGGCCGCCGTTCCGCATGAGCTCCACCAAGGACATCGCCAGGGACCCGGCCAGCGCCGAGGCGGCCAACCAGCGGAGCGCGGCCGGTGCCGGCTTGCCCCGCCAGGCCGCCGGCCGGGTGGCGGCCTTGGTGGGCTCGGTGATGGATCTGCATGTGCGCATCGCCCTGCAGGAGGCCGACCGGGAAAAGCGGCGCCTGATTAGTGGTCTGCTGCTGCTGGCGGCTGGGCTGGGCTTGGTGACCCTGGCCCTGATCGCCGCTGAAGTGGCCCTGCTGCTCTGGATCCAGGGCAGCTGGGGCTTGGGCTGGATCCAGGCGTCCCTGGCGGTGGGCGCCATTGATCTGGTGTTTGCGGGCCTGTTTTTGCGCATCGGCGGCCAGCTCACCAAGGGCCCCTACCTGCCCCAGACCACGGCCGGCATCACCAAAACCACCCGGGCCCTGTTGGGGCGTTAGGCGAGATCAGGGGTGAGCTTCAGCGCAGTTCGTATTTGAGCCAGCGGCAGTCGATGCCGCCGTTGTTGATCGGTACCCGGCGGCTGGCTTTCATGCGCAGGGCGCCGGTGAGTTCCGGGTTGCCACTCAAGAGCCAGAGGGTCCAGCCGCTGCAGCGCTGCTTGACCATGGCGCCCAGGTCGGCGTAGAGGGCTTCAAGCTCGTCCTTTTGGCCCAGCCGTTCGCCGTAGGGCGGGTTGCAGACCAGGATCCCCGGGCCCGGCGGCGGTAGGAAGTCGCGGCAGTCGCCTAGCTGCAGTTCGATCGCCCCGGCGACTCCGGCGGCCTGGCAGTTGCTTTTGGCCTGCTCCAGCACGGCCGGTTCCTGCTCCAGCCCCACGATCGGCGCCAGGGGCCGGCCATCGGCCAGGGAGCGCCCTTCCCAGGCGGCTTGCTCCTGGCCGGAGCGATCGAGGGCCAAGGCGGCCTGGCGTTCCTGCTGCCAGAGCAGGGGATCGAAATCGGGCCAGCGCTCAAAGCCAAAGGAACGCCCTAGCCCCGGGGCCCGGCCCAGGGCCCAGCAGGCGGCCTCGATTAGCAGGGTGCCGGAGCCGCAGAGGGGATCGGCCAGGGGCACCGACCCGTCCCAGCCGGTGAGGGCCACGAGCCCGGCGGCCAGGTTTTCCTTGAGGGGGGCCAGGCCCATGGCGGCCCGGTAGCCGCGCCGATGCAGGCTGCCGCCGCTGCCATCGAGGCTGAGCACGGCCCCCTCGCCGCCGAGGTGGAGATGGAGGGCGAGATCGGGATCCTCCAGATCCACCGAGGAGCGTTCGCCCCAGTGCTGGCGCTGCCAATCCACCAGGGCGTTTTTCACCTCCAGGGCGCTGTAGTGGCTATGGCTCAGCCCCGGGGCGGTGCCGGTGCTGTCGACGCGGAAGCGGGTTTCGGGCGGCAGCCAGCGCTGCCAGTCAGCCGCCTGCTGCACACCGGCGTAGAGGTCCTGGCGCGAGCGACAGGGGAAGCGGGCCAGCTGGCGCAGGATCCGAAACGGCAGGCGGGCGCAAAGGTGCAGCCGGTAGAAGCAGGCCAGATCGGCCTCAAGGGCCACGGCCCGGCGCAGGGGCCGCACGGCCTGGGCGCCCAGGGCCGCCAGTTCAGCGGCGGCGCTCTCCTCCAGGCCCGAGGGCACGGCGGCAATGCAAGCGAAGGATTCGGCCCGGGCCGGGGCGGCCTGGAACTGTTCGGGGATGCCCACTTGGACCAGGCGGCGTGGGGCCATCCTCTGCTGTCACAATGCGGGAGTCCGGTTTCGGCCGGACTAGGTGGTCCACACCAGTGTTTCGGACAGCGGTTCGATTCCGCTCAGCTCCATTGCTCCCTGCCAGGTTGGTGGGGCGCCCTCCCAGCCCCCGGGCTGGGACCATCAGGGGCTGCAATGGTTTCGACGGGGCATGAGGAGGGTGACTGAAGCCTGCTCGGTAAGAGCACACACGTAACAGCGAACAACATCGTTCGTTTCTCCCGTCAAGCCGCCCCTGTGGCTGCCTGACTTAGTTAGGGAGATGGGGTGAGATCAGCCTTATCACCCAAATGATCCATGGGGCCTGGAAGGGCCCTTTTTAATGGCTGACTTCTCCCCCACCGGCCAGGCCCAGGCTCCGGCACCGTCATTTCAGGCTGCCGCCTTGGCGATCCTGCCCCTGGCCCCCAGCGGCCAGTCACGTTTGGGAGCTTTTGGCGGCAGGGCGGCTTGCCCCCTTAGGACCCCCCACCCAGATCCGGAGTTCCTCGAGCTCCAGCACCCCTTCGCGGCGCTCACCTTTGAAGTCCCAGGTGGGGAAGGCCCGAATCTTGGCCGTTTGGCAGCGCCGGCGGCCGGCATCGTCCTTATCGCATTCCACGTAGGGCAACTTGCTGGCCGCTTCGGCGCCGAACAGGCTCTTTTGGTGGTTGCAATGGCCACACCACCAGGCGCCGTAGAACAGCACGCCCTTGCGGACCAGGAGCTCGACCAGGGCTAGCTGGTTTGGGCTGGAGGGGCTGGGTTGCGGGCTGCCGGCTGCGGCTAGGGCCTGGCTGGGGAGAGCGGAGCTGCGGGCGGGGGTCATGGCGCCGGTGGCGGTGCCCATCAGCGCGGCGCTGATGGCCAATAACAGGGCCGGACCCCATCCGCGGTGGCGGCCTTTGCTCTGGGAGGGGGGGGCTTTAAGGGCAGGGCGGGCTACAAGGGCCATGGTGGCTGGGGATGCTCGCCTGAGGCTAGGGCGGATCGTCCTGGGCCCCAGCCGGCGGCTTGGCGGCGGCTGGCGCGTTCGGCCTTCCGCCCATGGCGGCGCCCCAGCGCGGGCGTTTCAACTGGGAGAGTGGGGGTGCCATTGACCTCTCACCCCCGACGCCGCGATGGGAGCCAGTGGATATCGCGATTACTTCAAGGTGCTGGGCCTCGAGCGGGGCGCCGATGCCGATGCGGTGAAACGGGCCTTCCGCAAGCTGGCCCGGGAATACCACCCAGACGTCAATCCCAATAACAAGGAGGCGGAGGCCAAGTTCAAGGAGATCAGCGAGGCCTACGAGGTGCTCTCAGATTCCGACAAGCGCCGCCGCTACGAACAATTTGGCCAGTACTGGAACCAATCTGGCGGGGACAGTGGTGGCTCCGATGTTGATTTCGGCCGCTACGGCAACTTCGACGACTTCATCAACGACCTGCTGGGCCGTTTTGGCGGTGGCGGCGGCCCCAGCAGCGCTGGTTTTGGCGGAGCCCCTGGCGGCTTTGGCTTCTCCTCCGGCTTCCCCGGTGGCGGCTTTCCTGGGGGCTTCCCCGGCGGTGCGGCTGGGGCCGGGCGGGCGCCCCTCAACCTCGATGCCGAGGCCAGCATCAGTCTCAGCTTTGCCGATGCCTTTCGGGGCTGCGAGCGCACCTTGGCTGTTAATGAGGAGCGGGTGCAGGTGCGAATTCCGCCCGGGGTGAAAACCGGCAGCCGCCTGCGGCTCAAGGGCAAGGGCAACCTCCAGCCCGGCACCGGCCGCCGCGGCGACCTCTACCTCAACCTCAAGCTGCTCGACCATCCCGTTTGGAGCCTGGATGGCGACCTGCTGCGGGCCGAACTGCCCTTGAGCCTCGATGAGCTGGCCCTCGGCGGTGAAGTGCGGGTGGCCACCCCCGATGGCGAAGCCACCGTGCAGGTGCCGGCCGGCATGGAGCCGGGCCGCAGCCTGCGGCTCAAGGGCAAGGGCTGGCCGATCAAGGACGGCCGCGGTGACCTGCAGCTCAGCCTCAGCCTGCGCCTGCCCCCCAGTTTCAGCGAGGCGGAGCGCCAACTGCTCGAGCAACTGCGCGCCGAGCGCCGCGTCGATCCCCGCGTCGACTGGATCGAGCAGGCACGCCTCTGAATTGGGGCAGACCCCTGCAGCCAGGCTGGCTCCGTAGGATCCGCCCAGCTTGAAGTTCGCCATGGAGCTCACCTACCGCCCCCGCCGGATGCGGCGCACGCCAGCCCTGCGGGCCATGGTTCGGGAGCACCAGCTCCGTGCCGCCGATTTCATCTACCCCCTGTTTGTGCACGAGGGTGCGACCAACGAGCCGATTAGTGCCATGCCCGGCGCCCAGCGCTGGAGCCTGGAAGGGTTGGTGCAGGAGGTGGGTCGTGCCTGGGGCTTGGGTATCCGCTGTGTGGTGCTTTTCCCCAAGGTGGCCGATGGGCTCAAAACCGAAGATGGCGCCGAATCTTTCAACGAAGGCGGCCTGATTCCCAGGGCGATCCGGCGCATCAAGGTGGCCTACCCCGGCATGATGATCATGACCGATGTGGCCCTCGATCCCTATTCCTGCGATGGCCATGACGGCATCGTTAGCCCCGAAGGGATCGTGCTCAACGATGAAACCGTCGAAATCCTCTGCCGCCAAGCCGTGGCCCAGGCCAAGGCCGGCGCCGACCTGATCGGCCCCAGCGACATGATGGATGGTCGGGTTGGGGCGATTCGCGAAGCGCTCGATGAGGAGGGTTTCGAGCATGTGGGCATCATCAGTTACACCGCTAAATACGCTTCGGCCTACTACGGCCCCTTCCGCGAAGCCCTCGATTCGGCCCCCCGGGCCGTGGCTGGCAAGCCGATCCCTAAGGATAAATCCACCTATCAAATGGATCCGGCCAATGGCCGCGAATGCCTCACCGAGGCCCTGCTCGATGAGCAGGAAGGGGCCGACATTTTGATGGTCAAGCCCGGCCTGGCCTATCTCGATATCATCCATCGCCTGCGCGGCGAAACCGAATTGCCGATCGCGGCCTACAACGTGAGCGGCGAATATTCGATGGTGAAGGCGGCAGCCGAACGGGGCTGGATTGATGAGCGCTCGATCGTGCTCGAAACCCTGCTGTGTTTCAAGCGGGCCGGCGCCAATTTGATCCTCACCTACCACGCCTGCGATGCGGCCACCTGGCTGGCCGAGGGGTGAGCCCGAACCCCCAGGATTTGCCCGGGCTGCCAGCTGTTTTTCGGTTGCCTGGCCCTGCAAGTCCTCCTGGGCCCTGGCCGGCAGCCACGCCAGGGCCTGTTGCGGTCAAGAATGGCCTCAGCGCAAAGGCAGGAACACCATGGCGGTAGGGCAGCAGGCAGTCGACGGCATCAAACCGGCCGGCAGCCAGCAGGAGATCAGCCCCTTGGGCCGGCAATCCTGGCTGGGTCACGTGGCCCTGCGGGTGCATGACATGGAGAGGGCCAAGCGCTTCTACGCCGCCATGGGCCTGGAGCTCACCTGGGATGCCAGCGATTGGGCCTACCTGCAGCGACCCGATGGCGGCGATGGCATCGCCCTGCTCAGCCCCGAGTACAAGGCCGCCGGCCCCCATTTCGCCTTCCATTACGCGAGCCGCGAGCTGGTGCAGGCCGAGCACACCCGGCTCCAGGCCGCCGGGATGCCTGTGGGGGAGCTCCACGACCACCGCGATGGCACGGCCTCGTTTTATCTCCAGGATCCCGAGGGCAACTGGTTGGAGCTGCTTTACGAGCCCGCGGCCGGCATCGGCTCGAACCGGTCCTGATCCCCTGCAGACGCCCCAAGCCCCAGCCACCGGTTCCCCTGTTTTCCGCCTCCTCAGGCCGCTTCCCTAGTGCTTCCCCTGGTTCCTTCCCTGCTGCTCTCCGAGCTCCCTGCCGGGGCGACTGACTTTGCCCCTGACACCAGGGTTTTGCAGCCGGCCGGGATGGACCAGCCGATCGGCCAGGAGGCCCTGGAGCTCCTGGAATGGCCCAGGCTGGGGGAGCACCTAGCCAGCTTTGCCAGTACGACCGCCGGTGGTGCCCTCTGCGCCCGCCTGCCCCTGGGCGCCGACCTTGTGGAGAGCCGCCGCCGCCTGGCCGAAACCACCGAGTTGGTCGGCCTCGATGGCCTCAGCGAGGGGGGGCTGTCGTTTCAGGGGGTGGCCGACCTGGGCGACACCCTGCTCTTCTGCGCCAAGGGCGGCACCGCCTCGGGCCTGGCCCTGCTGGCCGTGGCCACCACCCTGGCGGCGGCCCGGCGCCTGCGCCGCCAGATCGAAGACCCCACGATCCGGCCCGTGACCACGGCCCTGGTGGCGGACCTGCGCACCCTGCCCGAGTTGGAGCAACGGCTGCGCTTCTGCCTGGAGGAGGGCGGCCGGGTGGCGGATCGCGCCAGTGCCCCCCTGGCCGAGCTGCGCCGCCAGCTGGCAGCCGCCCGCTCTGACCGGCGCGAGCGCCTCCAAGAGCTGATCCGCCGCCTCAGTTCCCTGCTCCAAGACACGGTCGTGTCCGAGCGCAACGGCCGGCCCGTGCTGGCGGTCAAGGCCGGGGCCGCCTCCCAGCTGGCGGGCCTGGTCCACGACAGTTCCGCCTCCGGCAGCACGGTCTTTATCGAGCCCCAGGCCGTGATCGCCCTGGGCAACAGGATCGGTGTGCTGGCCGGCAAGGAGCGGGAGCAGGAGCAGCAGGTATTGCTGGAGCTCAGTGGCCTGGTTGGCGCCGAACAACCAGCCCTCAGCCACCTCCAGGCGGTATTGGTGCAGCTGGATTTCGCCCTGGCCCGGGCCCGCTACGGCCAGGCCTTAAATGCCGTGCGGCCCGAGCTCGAGGCTGATCCCGATACCCCGATCCGGCTCGAAGGCCTGCGCCATCCCCTGCTGCTCTGGCAGGAGCGCCGCCAGGGCGGCCATGGGGTGGTGCCGGTGAGCGTGCAGGTGGGCCCGGAGCTGCGGGTGGTGGCGATCACCGGCCCCAATACCGGCGGCAAAACCGTCACGCTTAAAAGTGTGGGTCTGGCGGCCCTGATGGCCCGCGCCGGACTGTTTCTGCCCTGCAGCGGCAGCCCGTCGCTGCCCTGGTGCGAGCTGGTACTGGCCGACATCGGCGATGAGCAGTCGCTGCAGCAAAACCTCTCCACCTTCAGCGGCCATGTGCGCCGCATCGCCCGCATCCTGGCCGCCCTGCCGAGCGAAGCCAGCGCTGGCGCCTGCCTGGTGTTGCTCGATGAGGTGGGCGCTGGCACCGATCCCACCGAGGGCACGGCCCTGGCGATCGCCCTGCTGCGCCACCTGGCCGAGCGGGCCCGGCTCACGATTGCCACCACCCACTTCGGCGAGCTCAAGGCGCTCAAATACAACGATTCCCGTTTTGAAAATGCTTCGGTGGCCTTCGATGTCGCCACCCTCTCGCCCACCTACCACCTGCTCTGGGGCATCCCGGGCCGCAGCAATGCCCTGGCGATCGCCAACCGCCTCGGCCTTGATGGCGCCGTGCTTGACCAGGCCCAGCTGCTGTTGGCACCCCGGGGCGAGGGGGAACTCAACCAGGTGATCGCCGGCCTAGAGGCCCAGCGCCAGCGCCAACAGGAGGCGGCCGAGGAGGCGGCGGCCCTGCTGGCCCGCACCGAGCTCCTGCATGAGGAGTTATTGGAGCGCTGGCAGCAGCAGAGCGACCAGTCGGCCGAGCTGCAGGAGCAACGGCGCCAGGCCCTGGAGCATTCGATTCGCGATGGCCAACAGGAGGTGCGCCGGATCATTCGCCGCCTGCGCCAGGGGCAGGCCTCCGGGGAAACGGCCCGCCAGGCGGGCCAGAAACTCAAGCAGCTCGAGCAGGACCACCGCCCCAAGCCCGAGCGCCGCGACCACCGCGGTTGGCGGCCCGTGGTGGGCGAGCGCATCCGGCTGCTGGCCCTGGGCAAGGCGGCCCAGGTGTTGGCGATCAGCGCCGATGGCCGCGAGCTCACGGTCCGCTGCGGTGTGTTGCGCCTCACGGTGGAACTGGCGGCGATCGAGGGGCTCCAGGGTGAAAAACCGGCGCCGCCCGAGCCACCCCAGCCGGTGGTGCAGGTGCGCAGCCGCCGCAATCTGGCCAGCCGGGGCCCGGAGGTGCGCACTGAGCGCAATACCGTCGATGTGCGCGGCCTGCGGGTGCACGAGGCCGAAGCGTCCCTGGAGGAACGGCTGCGCAACGCCAATGGCCCCCTCTGGGTGATCCATGGCATCGGCACCGGCAAGCTCAAGCGCGGCCTGCGCGACTGGCTGGCCACCGTGCCCTACGTGGAGCGGGTCAGCGACGCCGACCAGGGCGATGGCGGCCAGGGCTGCAGTGTGGTCTGGGTGAAATGAGGCCCGGCTAAGCGTCCAGGCCCGCCCAACCCTTGGTCCCCTTCAGCCCAGCTTGGGCAGCACCGGCTCCGGGCCCGCCATTGCCGCTGCTGGCACCTGGGGCAGGGCCAGCCCGGCTCCGTCAAACAGGCGCCAACCCTCGGCCTGCACCTCCAGGTGCACCGTTTGGCCGGGCACCAGGGCCTGGTCGGGTTCGGCCCGTACCTGCACCAGGTGGCTGCCCTCCAGCAGGCGGCAGCTCACTAGCTGTTCATTGCCGAGGGCCTCGCAGTGGGTCACCTCGGCGCTGAGGTTGCGGTTGGTGGCGGGCCCGAGGCGTAGGTGTTCGGGCCGCAGGCCGGCGCTGAGGCCGTCTGGGTTGCCCCGCTCCTGCCACTGGGCCAGGGCCGCGCCCATGGGGCCTTCCACCAGGAAGCGGCGGCCCTCCAGTTGCAGCTGGGCACCGCCAACAGCCGTGACGGGCAGCAGGTTCATGGCCGGGCTGCCAATGAACTGGGCCACGAAGGTGTTGGCGGGCCAGCGATAGAGCTCCAGGGGCGTGCCGAGCTGCTGCAGCTGGCCCCGATTGAGTACCGCAATCCGGTGGCCCATGGTCATGGCCTCCACCTGGTCGTGGGTCACGTAGATCGTGGTGGTGCCGAGCCGGCGCTGCAGCTCGACGATCTGGCTGCGGGTGCCGCCGCGCAACTTGGCATCCAGGTTGCTGAGCGGCTCATCCATCAGGAACACGGCCGGCTGGCGGGCGATCGCCCGGCCCAGGGCCACCCGCTGCTTCTGGCCGCCGGAGAGTTCCTTGGGCAGGCGATCGAGTAATCCCTCCAGTTCCAGGGTCTCGGCCACCTGCTGGATCACAGCTTCAATCCGGTGTTCGCGCCGGGAGGGAAAGCGCAGCGGGCCTGGCAGGCCGCGGCTGGCCCGGTGCAGGCCATCGGCCAGTTCCTGCAGGGGGCTGCGCTGGCGCTGGCGGCGCAGGCCGAAGCCAATGTTGTCGGCCACGCTCAGGTGGGGGTAGAGGGCGTAGCTCTGGAACACCATCGCCACATCCCGCTGGGAGGGCCGCAACTGGGTGACCCGGCGATCGCCTACGAACAGATCGCCGCTGCTAGGGCTTTCCAGGCCGGCGAGCAGGCGCAGCAGGGTGCTTTTGCCGCAGCCGGAGGGCCCCACCAGCACGAGAAATTCGCCATCGCTGATGGTGAGATCCAAATCCCGCAGCACTTCAACTGGAGCTGCCCCCCGCCGGGGTGGGTAGGTCTTGCCCACGCGCTGGAAGCGAACCTCTGCCAAAACCAGCCCTGCGACGGCCCGATCCTAGGGTTGGACCTCGGAGTGCCCATCCCTCGACTTTCCCTATTGCAGTTCATTGATCAAGCCCGCATCGCCGTGCACGCCGGCCGCGGCGGCGACGGCATCATGGCCTTTCGGCGGGAAAAATATGTGCCCGCCGGGGGCCCCTCTGGCGGCGACGGCGGCCGGGGCGGTGATGTCTGGTTTGAGGCCGACCCCAACCTGCAGACCCTGCTCGATTTCAAGTACCGGCGTACGTTTGAGGCCCAGGAGGGCCGCCGCGGCGGCCCCAACCGCAGCAGCGGGGCCGGCGGTGATTCCATGGTCATCAAGGTGCCCCTGGGCACGGAGGTGCGCGATCGGCGCACCAACATCCTCTTGGGCGATCTCACCGAGAAGGGCCAGCGCCTGCTGGCGGCGGCCGGCGGCCGCGGTGGCCTCGGCAATGCCCACTACCTGAGCAACCGCAACCGGGCCCCAGAGAAATTCACCGAGGGCAAGGACGGCGAAGAATGGTTTTTGCAGCTGGAGCTCAAGCTTTTAGCCGAGGTGGGCATCATCGGCCTGCCCAATGCGGGCAAGAGCACCCTGATCTCGGTGCTGTCGGCGGCCCGGCCCAAGATCGCCGACTATCCCTTCACCACCCTGGTGCCCAACCTGGGCGTGGTGCGGCGCCCTAGTGGCGATGGCACCGTGTTTGCCGATATCCCCGGCCTGATCGCCGGCGCTGCCCAGGGGGCGGGCCTTGGCCACGACTTCCTGCGCCACATCGAGCGCACCCGACTGCTGGTTCACCTGGTGGA
>Ga0209107_10001623_pt1 | contig 12598 bp, 6 predicted proteins | sample LakErihyJuly2011_2_FD_187460 | JGI IMG/M metagenome (GOLD analysis project Ga0209107, IMG submission 187460) | Freshwater microbial communities from dead zone in Lake Erie, Canada - CCB hypolimnion July 2011 (SPAdes) (version 2) | ecosystem: Environmental > Aquatic > Freshwater > Lentic >... | reverse complement strand
ATTTAAAAAAAAATAATTAAAAAAAAAATTTTTAATATAAAAATTTAATAATATATATAATTAAATTTTCTTTGTAATTTTAAATAAATTAAAAATGAATTTAAAAGAATTATTTTATTAGTATAATAAAATCGAAATGAATATTTAAATTTATAAAAATAATTTTTCTTTATTTAAATCTAAAAAATTTCAAACAATTCTTAAAAAATCAAGCCATTTTCTTTCATCATAACGTTCTTAAACAGATAATAATTCATGGCCAGTATTTTATTCATTCCATTCAGCATCTTTATCAAAAATATAGAATTCACTCTACTTGGTGTTAAAATATATCATTTCATGGTCAAAAAATGTCGGCATTTCAAATAATTTTCTTCTTGTAGAATGGAGGTAGTCCGAAAAAATAACTGGGATAACATTTTCAATATCCACTCTTTTTTAAAAAATCCCATCATTATTCAAACAGCTCATTTAATATTATTTAGCCTCTGGAATTAGCTCCATTTTCACTACAAATTATTTTTTATGCCAATTGAAAAACTTTAATATAAAAAATAAAATTTTACTTTTTCTAATTGAAATGGGATAAGCTATAAATATTTATTAAGTGATTCTTATTATTATAATAAATCGGAGAATTAAACATTAGCTTATTAATTTTTTATTTAAAATAAAAACTTTTAAATGATCTCGATTGATATAATTCTAAACATGTTTCTTATTTTTATTATCTTTGTTACATTATGTTATATCTGTAAACAAGCTATTTACAATATATATGTATATATACCTTTAAATTTTATTTTATATTTCCTTTAACAATATTCGAAAGAAACATTTCTTCTTACTAAATAAAAATCAAAAAATTAAAAATAATATTTTTTGATTTAGATTATTTTATTATTTTTAATATATAATATCTTTTAATAAATATTTTATTAAATTAAATTAAATTTAAAAAATAAAAATGAAAATCACATTTTATATATTTAAATGTTATTTAATTTAATATTTTTATAATTTTTTGAATGATTCATTTTATTATATTATATTAATAAAATTTATATTTTTATTAAATTAATTAACGTTTTAGAAAATTTAAAGCCGTTTTGTGGGAATATATATATTTTAATTTGAGAAACTATTTCGATTATTATATATATTTTATTATATTTTTTAATGACAAAAATATTAATTCTTATAGCTTGTTTTGCTTTAATAACAACGCAGGCCTAACTTACACAAAGTGCAGGGCTATATGATGTACAATTGTTGAGCCCTACTGATTTTGGCGCGACAGTTGAGACGCCAACATCGACTTTAGCTTTCACTGAATACTCAGTATTAAACAATGGTAATTCTTTTACAGTTGAAGTATTTATTTTTTAATTATATATTAATTATATAGGTCCCCTAATCACATTTAAATGACGCTAAAAATTATGGATTTGCTCTATGGGTAAAAGCATCCTATTTAGCTCCAGTCTTCTTTAATTTCGAAGCCTTAGCCGAATAAAATCTAGGTATTGCCGGTATCTATGAGTCTGGTAACGATTATTGTGGTTACGAAATCGGAAAAAGAGCCCTATCAGTCGAATTAGGAAGCGGCGGGTTTGCTGCAGTTCCTGAATTCATATTTAATACATACTCTCTTTCAACCAGAGATAACGGAGATTTTTCCTAAGAATTCCCAGCCAGATAAGATTACGATCATGAATGGAATTATATTTACTTAGCATATTCATATGAGAAAGAAGAGGTCTTTTCCTACGTATACTTCTCCAATTCAGACAGAGTATTAACCAATACTTGGCCAAATTAGGTAAAAAGATGGCCATTATATGCATTGAATTTCAAATTAGGAGGATGTCATGATAATGGAGCTGCCTTCTAAGGATAATATAGCAATGTGGCATTCTTCTATGGAGGAGATACTTACTATTCAACAGATGTTAACTATTTGAGTAGTAAACGAGCCTATCCAGCACTCACCGCCGATATTCCACAACTAACAGAAATGGAAACTTAAGAGGTAGTTGGAGGAACACCCATTGATTCTCTTACATCATCTGAAGAGTAAACTGATATGATACTTACAGGCCTTAACGGAGTCACCGAATACTCAATATGGGGATGGGTCAAATTGAACTCATACACATAATCCACAACTGATGATAGCTTGAATACTCTATTCAGAGTTAGTTCTGATCTACCAGGTGAAACATCAGACAGTGCAGATATCGGTGATCGAACTCTATCTGCCTTTGTAGGACAAAACACACTATAGTTCTCCACTTACACATTCGACTGGGCAGCAACATCAAGCTCCAAAGATTACTTACAATAAGTCCCCGCCACTGAAGCTGATTTAGAACAATGGTTCTACGTTTATTTTGGTTACTCACAAGCCTAACAAGAAGCTTTCGCATTCATTAAATTCAATAGTACTTAAACTCAACTAACCTGGGATAATGTCTATCACATGAGAGCTGATAAATTAGTCCTGTAGTTCGGAAACGACGATTTCCATCCAACTCTTGATGCCAAGTTTTAAAATTGGAACTTCGCATAAGGACCAGGAGCATACTTCAAGTAAGATTTCGAACAATATTACTCCACTGCAGTGTTATACGAATCAGAAGTTACTACTACTTAAGCTTTTGAAGAACCACCATATTACAATTTAGGATTCAAAGACCTTTTTAGTGTTTATCACTATGAAGTTCCATAAGAATAACTCGGCAATGTTGAAGACGTCTCAATGTCTTTTTGGTTTAAATGGAACTATGCATACCCAGATTATGTTGATGTCCCTTCCTTATAGAATGCAAGAAACTGGATGAGTATGGCACATGTCTCAGAAACAAATAATACAGGAATAAATATGGGCGACAGACTTTTGTCAGTATTTCTTAAGCCTTTTGCATATGGAAAAAAAATTTATTAGTTAGCAACCTATCATAAAAAAGCAGATCGACCCAATGTCGTCCTTCCAATAGAAGTAAGATCAGATTTAGATTTTGATGGAGCTTGGGGATGGTTGTATTTCGGTTACAATAGATAAACTGGAAGATTATTCGCTTACATGAGATTTTAATCTGGAACAAGTATTATTAAAACATGGGATACTGCCAATGATCATAATTACCCACCTTAGGCCTTACACTTGATAGTTGGAAAATCCTCTTTCTCACCTAGTTCATTCAACGGATAATTCTTCAATGTTGAATTCAATTATGAGGGAAGACACTTTTTAGGAACTCAATAAGCAGTAGAATAATACTACAATGGAAATGAAGATCCTTATATTGCCGCGTTAATTAAACCAAATTAAGTGCCAGTAGCCTACCATGATGAGTAAATCCAAGGCTTAGATTTCAAACAATTTAAAGATGGACCACCAGTTCAAGGAGATGTATATTCTTCATTAGATGGTGCTGGAGCGACCGAATACGCTGTTTGGGGTTGGTCTAAATGGACACCCACACACGACAAATCAGATAAACATATTATGTTCAGACTCACCACAAATAAAGAAGAAAACTTAGGAGACTAAGAAAAACCAGGAGACAGAACACTTTTGTATTACGTCGGAGACGGAGTAATCACAGCGTCTACCTACAATTTAAATTTATTAGCAGCCAGAGTAGGAGTGAACGACAACGCTGTAGAGAATTCATTCCCATATGAAGATGATCTTGAGTCATGGTATTGGGTTTATTTTGGTTACAGTGCTAAAAACAAATGCGCCTTCACATATGTATAGTTCTATGATAGAGTTTTGTCTTACAAATTTGAAATGCCTACCAAATAAATTACCCACTTTTCTCCTTATAGATTTAGATTCACATTGGGAGATGATTCATTTATGAGATCTTTCAATGGAGAGATGACAGACTTCCATTTTGCATATGGTGTTGGAGCCTACAGAGAAACCAATTTAGAATAATTGTCTGGATCTAATAATCCATCCGGAACTTAAGATGATCTAGAATTAGATGACACCTGGTAAGTACCAGCAACCATAGTAAACAGCTTTGCTGATGAATTATTACCAGCTTAGACAATAACATTGACCACTGAAGCCTTAGCAGAAGGAAAAGGAATTACTGAGTATTCTTTCAGTTTCTGGTAAAGATTCGGATTCATGGATCCTTAAAAAGTAGATATCATGACAGTAGAATAAAATAAATAAGCCATGGCTGGAGTCACTGAATTAGATGGATATAACCAAGCCGGTTTAGGAGCTAAAGCTCTATCATTGTACCTCAATTAACTCAATAGTGCAGCATAACCAACATATGAATTTTCTACTTACTCAACTAACCGTAATTAAGATAATGATGCCAAATAATTACCATTCGCTGAAGTTGATTTCGAATCACAATGGAACTGGGTCTACTTCGGATACAGTCTCGAGCTTTAAAGAGCAACAGCCTTTGTATATTTCGGCAGAACTGGACTAACTAGAACACTTACATGGGATCAGACTGTCCATAACATACCTTCAGCACTTAAGTTCTAATTAGGAAAGCCCGAAGGAGACTCAGCCGTAGGATTTAACGGTGTGTTCTTTGACGTGAGATTTAGAACTGATATGTTGTCATACAAAGAAAGAAATAATATCCCAACCTATTTCGCCAGCAGTGTCATTAAACCACCAGCATACAGACCAGCACTCACCAAACTAGGATTAACCAACGTAGGTGTAATTAATTCTGCCTTTTACGATGTAGATACAAACTAAGTAGCCGCAAATAACTTATTCGAGTTCTCTAACAATTATAGAGGTGCCTAAGAATACGCGGTATATGGATGGGCTAAATGGAGTGAAACTCCTAACAGAGCTGAAACACACACGTTATTCAGACTTACCACTAACACTCTTTCATAAGCCGGAGACGCTGCCACTATGGGGGATAGAACTCTTGCTTGTTTTGTATACAGAGACAAAATCAGATTCTCAACTTACAGGTATTAACTCGCCGAGGTCTAAGACGGATAATAAGACAATGAGCTAAATTATGACGTAGAATACGATGATGACTTAACCTCTTGGTTCTTCGTCTATTTCGGATATAGCAAAACCGATTAAAAAGCTAAAGTCTTTGTTAAATTCTAAGATAGAGAAGTCACATACACTTTCGACAACGTTTTACAAGCCACTGGTAGATACTTCGGATTGTATCTTGCCAAGGATAGATTCTATCCTTCCTTTAACGGTTATTTAAATCAATGGGTATTATCCATGGGAGACGGATCCTATGAAGAGTCAGATTATGAACCATTGTACAGAATAGTTGAAGACACAAGTGACAACAAATACTATACTCAATCAACTTATGAAGAAGATACAGAGAAATTGACATATTTGTACGAAGAAGAAGTCCCTGAAGATTTCCTCTCCGGAATGTAAACTATAACTGGATGGACATGGTTCTCATGGGGCTATAAAGTACCTAAATAATTCGGAAGACCTAGTTAAGGATACGGAAACTGCTATCAGATCTAAAAAATACTTTATGGAGTAGGAAAGGGAGTCACAGCTGATTTATGTTTCTCCTTGACAGATGGATCTGCTTCAGTGTAATTTACAGAGACCTCAGGGGAAGTAGCATAAGTTATTTCTAAACCTTTCCCTTCATACGACGATCTTGATAGCTCCTGGAACTTCGTTTATATGACTCACAGTGCAGATACCTCAACAACTACCGTTTATGTATACTTTTCTAAATCTGGAGAAAGATGGGTTGAAACATTCAACTCAGCAACATGGTCATATGAATCATATGTCAGATTCAAACTCGCCGGATCATCTGATCCTAATAAACGTTTCAACGGACGATTCTTTGACGCTTAAATGAGCACATTTGCTAAATATTCTTCACAAAGTGTTTCTGAAATATAAAACATAGAAAGTCAAATAACCATAACTCCATCTAATTTCAGAGAGGACCAACTTGCTAATGATTCTGACACCATATCTTTCACCAATTAGGGAGATGGTGAAATATAAACAACCGATGAATATAATACTGCTGTAGACAGACACTTTATTGGATACGAAGGAATCACTACATATAGTGTAAGAGGATGGGTTAGATGGGTAAGTAATGGAGCTAGAAACTCAAATCGATTGGTGCATAGAATTTAATAAGGCATCTTACAAGATCTCACTGATGATTAGCAACCAGGAGACAGAGCACTAGCACTTTACTTAACAGTAGACGGATTCTTTGAATTCTCTACTTACAACTATGAAGGTACTGCTTCTAACAACAGCCTTACTGTATAAACCGAATTCAATGTAGAAAATTTAATAGATTCATGGTTCTTCGTCTATCATGGTTACTCATACATAGATTAGTAATCATTTATGTATCTTAGTTTCGTAAATGAGTAGGAATTCTCATAAGTCATAGGAAACATCAGATAATTTTAATCCGCCGATTTTGGTATGTACTTAGGAAGAGATTCTCAATCCTAATCCTCAGCATGGAACGGAAGCTTCAATTCTTGGGTATTCAGTGCAGGATCAAAATCTTTTGTATCCACTTCTGCAGGGGCAAGAGCATTAAGAAGTATAACTGGTACAAGAGTTTTCAATTGGGTAGATGTTGTTGTTATACCACCACCACCAGTACCAGTACCAGTACCTAGTGTCCCAACTTCTGAAAATACTACAAATGTTATAAAATAAACTAAGTTTGATTTTAAACCAGCTACCCCAAGAGGAAGAGTCAGTAATGCCAATGTTCTCACCAATGTAGACAGAGATGGTGAATATGATCTTGAATTTGAATTTTCATATTTCTTAGGTGAAGATAATATTAATTAGCCTTTCGCAATTGAACTTGAATTTAATATTCCATACCCAGATAAAAATGTCGTATGCTTCGGTTATATACCATTTTCCCAAATCGATGTTATAAAATAAAATCCCAATGCTAGATATACCGGTGACTCCATTTAAATATGTAGTGATGGTTCATCAAAAGCTTGTGAAGGAACTCCTGACTGTACAGATGGACATTTTGATACCAGATAAGGTGCCAGGTACTTGTGGTTCTTCGAGGAAGACAAAGTTATATTTAAGTAATAACCAACCGTAGCAAGCACAGGATGCACCTTAATCTAACAAGATTCAGTAAATGGTGCTGAATATAGAGACATAAATGACGGTTTATGCTACTATGATATTATAAGATACTTAGATTATAAAGGTCCAGATCCTAAACCTTCATATTAATGTACATTTGAAAGAGAAGGAAAATGTCTAGAGGATGGAACAAGAGACCTTTTAGTTCCATATGTAGAGTTACGAGGAAAAGTTAGTGTAAAATTATTAGTTGATTAATTTGGAGTTGCAGAAGTGATGGATACAACATCATAGCCACCTTGCTAAAATACAACAAGAGTTGATAAGATTTTGAGTGAGGTAGTTGATGGATTATGTGCTCCTCCTCCACCTATTCCTCCACCTGTATGTAACCCTCCTTACGAATATCGAATTTATCCTGATTGCACACCAACACCACCTCCCAAATGCGAAGCTCCTTACGAAGATCGAATGTATCCTGATTGCATACCAACACCAACTCCAACACCAACTCCTCCAACACCAACAATTTATACACCAACACCACCTCCTCCACCTTTATGTGACGCTCCTAACCAAGATATGATTTATCCTGATTGCATAAAACCCATACCGAAATGCGAATCTCCTTACGAAGATCGAGTTTATCCTGATTGCACACCAACACCACCTCCACCACCTACACCTCCCGTACCTTGTACAGATAAAGAAATCACAACAATTTCTAGTTGCGGTACTAAAGTTCAGTCAGTTCATACAATTATACCTCCTGCTAGCTGTGATGAATTTAACACAAAAAATGCTGAAAATATGCAATAATTATGGTAATCTGAAGAAGGTTATGCTTCAACTACTCTAGTTAATCCTTAAGCATCCCAATTGACCTACACTTCTGACAGTTACTAAAATGGAAACGCAAATTACTAAGTAACATTCCCCGCATCAAGTGGCTCATTCTGTGTTGGTTACCACACTAGCAATTAGGTACTTGCTGTATGCAGTAACGGAACTTTCTACAACTATGTGAATTCGGATGTTAAATGCTAAGGATCACTCAAACTCGACTAAGTCAATACCTTTGCAGTCACCGTTCAAGCTAACTCAGTACAAGTCACTACCGCTAATCAAAATTACTAATGCAATATTAACGCTAGATAAACTTCGGATGGGCCTCTATTACCATGGGTTCACTATAATTATAATGCTGATGTTTCAGTACACCTACAATCTACAGGAGGAATTGATTGCCCTATGGTATATATACCAGAAACTGTCGATCCAGCAAATCCAACATGTAATAAAAATGGTTAGGTCCAGGCATGGGATTACGAAAGAAGTAATCCATCTTACAGTGAAGCTAGATTTGGAGTTGTTGACGTCACCTATTTAGAAAACGACGATGATAGCCAATTCAAAGTTTTCTTCTCGCCTGATACTAACGCATTAGCTAGCTATTTAGTCACCTTAACAAGATATAGAGAAGAGCTTGCTAAATACGTATGCTTCGGATACATAAACCCAGTTTTCGAAGACGCCATGAGAGACACCCCGGAGGAATCAAGATGGACAGACACACTTTCAGTATGCACAGACACTACTACTAATAACGCTTATGATAACGGTGTTGCTTATGATGGAAGTAGTCAATGTACTGGACATTTTGATGATTACTAAGGGGCTAAGTTCAGCGTTGATATTACAGACACATAAGTCATTATTAAACAACTAAACCCAGTTGATGAAGGAGAAAGATTTGTTTGTAACTTTAACAGAGATCCAACAATCGCCTACGTTCCTTGGATTGAAATAGATGGTATGTACGCTGTTGAGGCCCCCATCACTGGATGCACACAATTCAGACCTAATGTCTTAGAATGTGATAAGCACTTTAATAATCCTGCAGATTTAGATGGCAATACATGGTCGAATACGATTGATTTCTCTACATCTACTAATGGATAGTTAGTAAATTCAGGCCAATACGCTTCAATATTGAATAAAAATGCTAACTTCAAAATCACCATGCCAGCCGTGACCGGAAGAGTTTGCTTCGGTTTTATATCCGTCGAATAATGGAACAATGAAATAAGTGCTAACTACGACGTATTCTGGTAAGCATCTAATTACAAGATCTGCAATGATTATGATTCCATTAACTATTCATCCTGTACTGGATAGGTTTAACCTGAACCAACTACTTAATTTTTAGAATGGTAAGCTACTGTTCAGGGACAATCAACTTAATTCACAACAAGTGACAATAGCTTCTAGTGTAATTTCTAGAGAAATGGAGACACAGATGATCTATTACCTTGGGTTATGTTCGAATAAAACAAGGGAGACGGATTATCCGTCGAATTGACCGGACTTGGAGGCATGAATTGTCCAATAAATCTTAATATGTAATCAAATTAACCAGTAGTCACCCCAGTAATAGAAGAGGTATGTACTGAGATTCCTCCGAATGTAAATGTTGAACCTTATTATTGTCCAAAATAATGCCGTGATAATTACTAAGTATGGAACTCTTAGGAAAATTAATAATAATCTAAAAATGTAACAGGATAAGTTTTGGAATTCCAAAATTAATAAGGAGGATAATTTTGGTCATAAGAAAACGCAGGATCATAATACACAATTTAAATCGATGGAGATGGATAAAATCTTTGCTTCGGTTACGCTACACCCGCTACAGTAGCTTTATTAGAGGATAAAGAAAGATTATAATTAGTCAACTTCTAAAATGGAATCGGAGTCTGCCTCAACGGAAACACATACAATGCAGGTTCAGACTATAGTTGTGTAGTGACTAATTAACTTGAGGAATCCTATAGTTCTCTGTTTTACGTCTACTTTACTGAAAATAGCGTAAAAATTTCCGATATAGATAATTACTATAGTGTAGAATGCTCATTACCAGCGAATGTTTACGTTGGATAACTAGTCCCTTGGATAGACTTGTTGGATGCAACCAAAGTTACAGTTGACGCTACATGTGTAAATCCTACTTTCCCAGTGTATGAAGCTTGTTCACAAACATGGAAATCATCTGAAAATCCTAGAAGATTTGTTAATAAAGATCCTTCTGTAAACAACATAGCAGATTTCTAAAGCACAGAAGGAAAATGTGTACAAAACTGGTCACCAGTTAATACAAACAAATAATTCGCAGTAAGCTTTAAAAACAACGTGGGATCCGGAAGAACATGTGTAGGATACATCCCAACTTCAGCTACGGATTCCTTAGATAAAGATGTGGGACCAGCTAGTGACTTCACCGAAAATGCAGTTGGTTTCTGTACTGATGATACTTTCTTCAATGTGTTTAAGACACATGCAGATTGCAGAGGTTCTGTGAGTGCCAGTATGGATTAAGAATTCTATGTCTGGAAAGTAGCTAATTACGTTAATGTAAGAGCAGCTGATGATTCATATGAATGTTAGTTCGTAGTTACAGGAGACATGGTACCTTGGGTACAATAATGTGGAGAATAATCCTCCGTCCTTACCTCAATCACTTGTGAAGACCCCGCATACTGTGGACCAGGATGTGATGCATGGAATGATACTTCAAGAGTTTCTTAAGAGTGGGAAACGTTCTAAACCGCCGCCTACAGCTTCGATGAGTACTTAAGAAACGACGGAACTGAATAGGTCACCTATTTATCTGGAATTAACTTGAATGCTAACTACAAGATAACCCTTAACAATGACGTTTCCGAATCTAATGTTTGTTTCGGATATGTCCTTGAATAAAATGCAGGATATGTAGCCTAAAACCCAACAGGATATACCTCCGCCTATGGCTAGGCAGTAGGTATATGTTCCGACAACTCTACTTTCAACACCAACAATTAAGGTATAAGGTGTGAGGGACTCGAAAACTTTAAATTCGACAGCGGATTCGGAATTAGCTACCGATCTATCGTTAGAAACAACACTATCTAGATATTCTCAATAACAGGTGATAGAGGAAATTTCGCCTGCACTTTTGATAGAAATGTTGAAGATATGCTAGTTCCTTGGGTCTAGTTGGGAGCAGCCAACACAGTTGTTGCTCATTTCAATGGACTTGGAGGAAATGATTGCGAATCAGCCCCACATTTCTGTGGGTATGTCCCACCTCCTACTCCTCCCGCTGAGAGACCTGAATGCGCTTATTTATATTCTGAATGCGACTATCAAGGTGTTTCAATGTAAATTTGTGGTGATGAAGCAGGAAATGCTCCTTAATAATGCAGCGGTGCAATATTGTAAATTATATTTTTTTTAATTGAATTAGATCAATCTGGTTACCACCCGGCGCATAAGTTAATTTACAATGCCTCGAAGCAGGAGATGTTGATTGTGATGGTAGATCAATGAATCTTGATAGCTCAGCAGCATGTCTAAATTAAGATTCCAGATTAACAAATGTTAATACTGCTACACTCGTGCAAAACAAAAAACCCCATATGACCAAAATAACTAATAATTTCAAGGATTTGAAAGAAGAAATTGAAAATGATAAAAAACAAACTCAATTAAGTTTTATTTAAATAAAGAATACCGATGGTGATTGCGTGACTTTATATTCAGACTGCGGATTCAAAGGAAAATCTTAATAAGTCTGCCACTAATAAGAAAGCAAAGTGATCAACTCAAAGTATTAAATATAAATAAAATAATTTAGATCTTTCACAATTCCTAATGGTTGGTCAGTTGAAATGTTCAATGATAAGGAATACACTGAATAATAAGCTACTTACAGCTACGACGTTGATTGCTTAGAAAAACCCCAAAAATATCTTAAATTCAACAATAAATAAAAACAGACAACATTCTTCTCGTAAATGTCCGAACACAAATAAGCACATCATCTTAAGAAAAATAGAAGAATGTGAATATATTAATGAAAAAATTTATATTATATAAAAAAAACAATTTCAAAAAAAAAAAATTTCATTAAATTAAATTTTTTGTATTTGTGTAAGTTGATCCAATAAGAGACGTTTCGATCATTTTCTTTATATTTTTGTCGTATAAGTTTTACTGGATCTTGTAGACCCATGTATTTATTTATACTTATATATATTTTTTTTGGATGCTGTCGTAGGGAGCGCAGCTTCCACCGCATCCTTCTTTGAATATGAAGACACTCCATAGGCCTTCATGGTATTGCTCGAGACAATGCTTTAAGTAAGATGCATTTTTATCAAAATTTTCTGGGTAGAGGCTTTATCCCTCTTTTATGAATTGCATGACACTTTAAAGAAGCTTTTGATCTACTCCTTCGGTTTTTTCAACAAGTTTTATAGAATTTTGATTGTTATTTTATTTCTTATCCATTAATTTTTAATTTTTAATTTATTAAACACTTTATTAAAAAAATATTTTTTTATTTTATTTTTCTTTTTATATAAATAAAATTATATATTATTTTATTATATCATATTTGTGCTATTTTAAAATTAAATATATTTTTTATATATTTTATTTTATATCAATTTAATTATTTCT
>Ga0209107_10001620_pt1 | contig 12602 bp, 12 predicted proteins | sample LakErihyJuly2011_2_FD_187460 | JGI IMG/M metagenome (GOLD analysis project Ga0209107, IMG submission 187460) | Freshwater microbial communities from dead zone in Lake Erie, Canada - CCB hypolimnion July 2011 (SPAdes) (version 2) | ecosystem: Environmental > Aquatic > Freshwater > Lentic >... | reverse complement strand
AGGATGCCTGTGACCGCTGTATTTTGAACACGATATTTGGAATCCGTGTGAAATAAAGCGCGTCCTTAGAAACAGATACACAGTAAATGACAAGACTTGTCAATTACTGTTTATTTTCATTCAATATTATTTACCGTGTGCGAGACCCATCCCTAAGCCGCTGGCTTAGGGATGTATGGTTCTACTCATGCCTAAGCATGAGTAGAACGACGGTTACTCGCTTTAGACATTCAAGGACATCGTATTCCCCATAGGAAGTTGGGCCTTTCTCTTACGGTTCCCGCCGGTACGTCCCGTGGCAGAGGACCCCATGCTCTGAACATCATCCGACGCCAAACTCTGAATCTCCTGGAGGGCCTGACTGGCTGAGGCTCCTCGGTTGGCGGAAGGGATGGATGATGACAAACTTGGCGGAGGTGAAAACATAGGGTGGCTTCCCGTCTCCGCTTCTCTGACCTCCTTAAAGGTCTGAAGAATGTCATCCACATTGGATGGACCCTTCATCTCCCGACGAACTTGAGGAGGGGCGGCCGCCGCCATCGGCATCGCGGAATTTGGTGCCTGGAAGAAGGCTCCTGGATTGCCCTGGGTCATGGGATTAAAGGCAGGCTGTTGGTTTTGCTGTTGCTGTGGTACACCCATCGCCGCCCCCATAAAGTTGCCAAAGCCCGGTCCCGCCGCCTGGGCCGCCGCCGCGGCCATCTGCTTAGCGAGTCCCGGGTTGCCCTTCAGAATATCATCCATGGTCATGTTGCCCATCTTCTGCCGAAAGAAGGAGTTGCTCATGTGGAACATGAAGCCTGATCCGACCATCATAAACATCAGCCTGGCCTCCGGAGGCATATTGCCCTTGGTCTTGTACTTGTCATACAATTCCTCAAAGACCTCGTCATAGTCGTCCACATTTTCGTGAACAGACTCGGACCAACCATCCAACTGCCAATCAAAAGGATTGAACTTGTTGTTCATCAGTTCTAAGCCAGTGACCACGCCCATCATCATCTGACGCTGAAACTTAATTGAGCCTTCCAAGTTGCGGGCGTCCATCAAACGGTCATACTCGGTCTTAATTTCCTCCAAGGTGTTGTCCATGGTGAAGCGGCGACTAATCTGAAAGCCCTTGGACTCCAGACGATTCAACTTGTTAATCATATCCGCCTTCTCCTTGCGCTCCTCCTCAGGACTCAGACGCTTCCCAGGAGCACTGAGTTGAATCCCAGGACCCGTGGCGGTCTGACTGTTGTCGCCGTAGGAAGGAACATCTGTTTCCTTGCGAACTGTGACATCCGGAAAGAGGGGTGCCGCATTATCTGATGGAAAGTCAAAGGAAATGGGCTCCAAGGTCTCTAGATTGCTGATGGAGATATCAGAGGCATTGGCGGTGGCAGAAGATACAGAATGACTGGTACCCCCATTGCTACTGCCACTACTACTCATCACCTTGGTGTTCGTCAATAATCCAAACCCGAGATCATCCCCTAGGCTCCCACTTTCGCCTAGTTCTATGACATTTCCAATATCAGAACTCATCCGGGGCTCCACAACGGACTCGGCAAATCGTTGCATGTCATTGATTGTGACACTCATATCCTGACAAGAACTTGATTATTTAGGCCGTTAAAAAGACACACCTATAGCAGGGATGCCGAATGATGAACCTATGATAATAAATGGCGTATCATATGATCCTGTAAATACAGGTAATGAATGGACAACTGTATCACGGAAATCAAGAAAAAAGGTTCCTAATTCTATAGTACCATCCTCTTCTGTACTTAACACACGTAATAGCCTCCGAATAAGTAGAAAATTACGAAAGCGAGAAAAGCGGGAAGCAAAAACACATTTAAAACGAATAATAGAAGAAGAACATTCACGAATTCATGATGAATTACACCCTGAAATAGTAGATGAATATATACCTTCCCTCTCTAAGGCTCTTGTAGAGTTCTTCAGAACTGGATATAATAAATATTATCGTGAAGAATTTGGTTCATCAGATGAAGACATTCTTCGCTTTATAAATAATACAATTATCAAATATAAATTAAAAATTAGCGGAGGATTTATATTAAAAGGATTAGGATTAATCAATAGTAGTGAAGCAAGTTCATCAAAAGATATAGATATATATCTTCCGAGTAATAGTGCTCGTGAAGTATATTCCGTAATGTCCAAATTATTTAATAGTGATAAATATGGAAATGGTAAAAGAGCAGGTATGGATAAATTCAAACTATTCAGAGTAGCCCCCCACGGAGCAAAGGGTAAATTTTTTAGAATGAATGGAATTGATAATGTTAGAAAATATGAACGGAGTGATCCCTATGCTGAAATGGATTTAGTTTGTCCTATTCCATCACGTTCGCCTATTGGTGTTATTAAAGCATTTGATCTGACTTTTTGTCAAAATTGGTATGATGGTGAACACCTATATATGATGCATAAAAAGGCTGTCTTAAAGGAGGAACCTGGTTATCTAATGCCATCCTATATTGAATTGTATCTAACAGAGAAAAATCCAAGTACAATTGGTCGTATCGCAAAATATATGAAGCGTGGTTTTCGTATAGCCTATATTGACCCTGAAACAGAAACTATAATAGAGATTACTGAACCACCTACTCTTTAATTGGTTGATCTAAAATCCACGCACATACAAACAGCATCTGCCATATCTGATTTCTTCTTAGCGCTCAACCACATCGTCTTAATCTCAGAAGAGGCAATCGCAGGTGTCTTCGTAAAGAGGTCATGAATGCGGGCTTCTGAACCCTTCTTCCTCTCCGCATATCCTTCATCACCTGATGCGGCATCCTGAACCTTCTTTTTGGCGTGAACAAGGTGAAAGGATGCGTTCCTGGATTCCACAAGAAACTTCTCCCTCAGAACGGCGAACAGGAGCACTTGAACAGACTTCATATGCGGATTCTTGAAGGCCGGTTGGTTCTCTAGAAGGACATGCGTCGCGTTCTTGAAGATAGCCCATCTCTCTGTTGCCATCTTCCGTAAGGCATCGTGGATATCCGCCAGACTCTGCCCCGCCACCTTCGGCTTCTTGGCCTTGACCAGAGGTAAGGAATAATGTAATCGCAAGGCTCCTAACAAATCCTCCTTTAATACGGATGTCTTGATGCCCTTGTCCTTCGCTATCGCCTTGAACTGGGCATGGGTCTTATGGGGCTTTCCTTCGCCGTTCAAGAGAATGGGATGAGTACTAGGACAGTGACGCTTACAGGTGGGACCGAGGGCAGAACTATAGGTGGCTAGCACGGGCTTCTTGTGGTCCTTGGAACAGAACACCTTTTCGGGTTCCTCATCCGCCATAAGATTGACATTTTCAAGGGCATTTATAATATTAGTACTACTATCATAAATGCCAAACGCTAAATTCTTGACGCCAATATCAAACGCAAGAATGACAGGCATCTCTATATAAGAACAAGAAGGGCATACTCTAGGTTGAAAAGGAAGTGGCCAAAGGATCCAAAGTAGTGAAGAGCATCATAGATCCACTTCTGTATGCCCTTATTTTCACTGGCCTTACTATTATAAAGGGTGTTTAGTTTGCCTGTCAGAAAGATCCCAAAGGCGTACAAGAGAATCAGGCCGGATATGGTGCGAATATGGTGTTGGGTATCAAACCACATTACAAAGATGGCGATCATGACAGATGCGACAACGATTTGATCTGCGATCTTGATCGTTCGTTTTGTTATAGGTTCCTCAAACGAAAGCGCAAAGACGCATATTAACGCAATACAGGAACTTATAATGAGTGGCGTATTCTTGATGGCGATGCCAACAATGATATTCACCAGAAGGAAGACAAGATTTAGTCGGATTGGCGTAAAGGTCTTTTTAATCGTTTTAATGGATGTTCGAAGGGTATCCATTCCCTAATTAATACTTGTATATTGGCTGGCCCTGCCAGTACTTCACTCCCATGGCATCCAGATCCTTCCTATAATTCGGATACTTGAACTGGATGGCACCCCCAAAGAAATCACTGTCCAGAATGTGAAACTTGAATCCTCCGATAATGAGAAGACCCGGCAAAAATCGGCTTCTCGGATGAAGTCCCAGAACGCGTTTGATGGCCAGGTCCAGGCAAGGAGGCCCCCCCACGCCCTCCAGATAGTTCTGATAACCAGGAACAAAGGTGGTATTCAGAATGTTCAGAACACACATATTCAGTGCGGCCTTCATGAAGGGATGCTCCTTCTTGTAAATAAGGCCCCACTGATGAAGGTCTCCCCTGTCCCCTATCCCCGAGACCAGTTCATCTTCCGGAAAGATAAGGGCATCCAAGGGTCTTAGACAGACCGTATCCATGTCAAAGTAGCATCCGCCCTCCCGATATACAATCATATAGCGAAAGAGGTCGGCACGGCCAGCCCCTGTATTGAGTCGGTCATAGGCCCGTCTGAGTTCCGCATTCGTGAAGGCCAGGCCGGAACAATCAAAGGAGTCCACGATCGCCTGAATATCGTCATCACCATAAAAGTAATAGTCATAGTGGGGATTCAGGCTGATATAGGAGTTGGCGGCCTGGAACATGGAGTCCGGAATGACATTTGTCTTGAACGTTTGATGAATCGTGTACGGTATGGGCCGGACAATTCTGTCCTTTGTTGGATCGCGTATCTGGATTTTTTGAAGAGTACGATGGCTCATAGTATTCTGTACTCTGAGCAAACGCTGACTTTATGTTGATATTTGATTAATGGATATAATGATCAAGTCCTCGGCGACTATTTCGTCCGCCCTCTTCCACATTATTTAATCGGATATTCTTGACATTCATGGCGACCTCCTTGGGCGTCGGGGGAACAACATAGGTTCCAAATAAGGGGACCGCCTTGGAATCGGCGCGCTCCGTACCCAGGCCTCCTGTATAGCCCGTGCGTAACAGGTCATTCTCAAAGGGGCTTTCATAGGCGATGATTTCAGGAGGAGGCACCGTCTTGGCCATCGGTAAAGACGCGCCCGACCATTCACTATCTCTTTGCCTGGACAACTCAATGAGGGACGAGGCATGATTCACAACCCACTGTTTTGTATTAAACTGGGTGCCGGGAATATGATTAAAGTGGCAGTGGGTGCGCCAGTCGGTCACAAAATGACTGTCGGCCATGATCCCCGCATAGGCAGGATAGCGACTATCCCGTGCCATTTCCATAGAGGGCACCACCGCCTCTCGGCGGCCCTGCTTAAAGACCGTGCCGATATTCGGTTGTCTGGCAAAGAAATTGGGATATGTTACCTTATTGAACCCGTCAAAGTCCATCCTCTAACTGATAGGAAGTATTTATGCCAGCACAGCCATATCCCCATCCGTCAAACTGGAAGAGGCCTCGGCCAAAGCGGACAGGATGCCCCCATCAGCAGGGCCACTTACCTTATTGTCGGAGGTGTGGAGGGCCTCCAGAATCTGGCTGCGTTTCATGGAAGAGGATCCCGTGATGCCCCTCTGCTTGGCCAGACTCTTGAGTTCGGCGAGCGTCATGGACTCGTAATTCACAGACACAGAGGGCTTGGTTACAGGGGCAATGCTTACAACCGTGGCCTCAGGAAGAGACTCAGGCTCGGAAAGATCACTGGAATCCAGACCGGTAGTTTCATCCTCTTCCGCAAAGGGAGTTGTCTGCTCGTCATGAAACGGGGCCGCACTGACATGTTGCTCAACATAAGAAGATGGCGATGGCTCGGATTTCACAGGCAGGTCCGGATACTCTCGTAGTTCAGCGCTCATCTTAATGTCCAGAAGGATGGACTCCACCAGATTCAACTTCTGCTCGCACTGCTGGATGCGCGTATAGATATAGAGACTGACAGCGCCGAACAGCAAAATTAGAACGAGACTTACTGTTAGCAAGTCATTCATAGAGGCCATTTGTTCTGACGATGTAAAGGGAATTATTTCCTGTATTTACTCACATCAACCCATTCTCTATCAACAGTTCTTTTACAGAACTAACCCTGCTAATGCCCGGGCTCAGTTGATAGGAATACCGGATAGAGCCATCTTCTTGTTCCGTAGCCGGACAGCACAGGCGCTGAATGGTCTTCGGGGCCTTCTCTACAAAGTCAAACAGATGCGTGCTGATAATGGACAGGGTATTGGACTTGGCCCAAAGTCGTTCCGTGTAAAGAGTACAGGCCTGGGCCGCATCAGGGGGATTCGTGGAATGATAGAGTTCGTCCAACAGAACCAGGGATCGGCCACTCTCCTTCAAAGTCTCGGCGGTGAATTCAATTTCGCGTTCAAACCGGGACTTCTTGCCAGGCAGATCCTCGGGTGTCAGACAAATATAGAGTCGTTTGAAGGGGGTCATGGAGGCCTGTTCGGCAAAGGCGAAGCCGTAGGTATGAGCCAGAGCACAGGAGGTCAGAATCGCACGCAAGGTGGTGGATTTGCCGCCCCGATTGGGACCAGTGAGAAGGGAATGACCACCTTCCTTGCCTAAATGGATATGGAAGGGAACCCTTGTAGTGCTCACGCGGTAATCATATCCTCCTCTCAATTGAAAGACGGGTTCCGAATTGGGGAGCCACGTTACAGGGACAAGACCGGGTGTTGAGGCAGCGCACATAAGAACTTCCAGGGAGCCCAGATTCTTGAGGGCGAGTTTCAAATAGGCCGGATGGAGTTGGGCCTCCGCCACCAATTGCCGATTATCCTCTATGCCCCGGGCAAAGGGATTCTTTCGCACAGTGAATCCCTGGTCCGTTAAGACATGGTCTATTTGAGCATACAGTTCCTGGAATCGCTGAAGGGCACTGGCTTTTGTATGAATGATACTGTCAATCGCGGACAGATGCTGGAAGGACCAATAGGGTTGAAGGAAACTCTGGACAACGGTGGCAATAATGACCCCATATTTGCCGATCGCAAGGATATCAAACTTGATGGGCTGGGGCGGTAAAAAGGGAGTGAAGATAGATTCTATCTGCCCTGTAAACATGGCCGTAATCATATGGAAATACCGGCCCGCTGTTAGCGGAACACGAAAGACAAGGCGGACAAGAATAAAGGGGAGAACAAGAATCATGAGGGGCATGAGAAGGGCCATTCCGGGGAAGACATAGACACGGATAATGGACCAGATGGCAAGCAAAAAGGGAATGAAATTAAAGGGGGCAGACCAGTCTTTGAGAAACAGGAGTTCATTGAAGGCTTCCAGTTCTAGATCGGAGGCCTTCGTTATAAGAGCCTCTATCTCGGGTTCCAACTCCTTGAGTTCTGCGAACAGGGAATACAGTCTATCTAGTTTGCCCTCGTTAACAAGTTGCTGAAGGATGGCAAACTCCGCTGACCGCTGTTTTAATTGCTTTATATCCGATATCCAGATTCCTGTCTTCTCCTTCAAAGCGTCCTTCCCGGATTGACTTACAACCCCTAAATGAGTTGCGAGGGTTTCTAAATGGATGGCATCCTGGATCTTTGTCGTCATCTATGTCTCTGTTGGGCTTCATGTTTAAAGAACCATTCTTTAATCACAAACCTTCTACATTTAAAAAATTTGAAGAAGAAATTTGAAGTATAAAAAGATGTACTCTACACCCCTACTTAAATAATTAAATCCCTATATATCCATGTCTCGTACTCCAGAGATGATGGGTTCCCATGTTGCCTCGGCCGCTGCCTCCGTTATAACGAGTGCGGTCGCCCTGGCAACCCTTAAAGAATCTGCGATCAAGGAGACGATCCAGCAGATTCTGGCCCTCCGTTCAGGCCCCCCCACTGTCAGTCCCGAGACAGAAAAAACCATTGCCCGCGTTCAAGCCGAACTGGCAAGGTCCACCGAGTCCTGGAAGAAGATGGACTGGCGTGGTGCCAAACGAGGCAATAAATCTGGGCATGCTTCTGCTTCTGCTTCTCATAGCAATAGCAGCAGTAGCAACAGTAGCAGCAGCATGCCTTATGTCAGAGGTCCCTCCTCTCTGGCCCCCCGTGGAAGCGGCCCCCCTCCCAAGTATGTCAGCCGATTTAAGACGAGTGAAAAGGTGGATGATGCCATTCTCCTCCTGATTCAGGGCAAACTCAACAAGTTCAGTCAGAGGAACTATGTGGAGACACATGGGTTCCTGTGTCAGATTCTGGACGAGGGCAAGACACACTTCCTCAAGGACTTCATGACCTTCGTGTTTAAGAAAGCCACGCGTGAGGAGTTGATGTGTCCGTCCTATGTCCAACTTCTGTGCGAATTGGCCTCCAAGTATACGGTGCTTCTGACGGAGATGGTGGAGCGCTACCGAGAGTTCAGTGCCATCTTCGCGGATATTTCGGAGGAGGAATTGAGTGTGGAGGATTACAAGGCGCTTCTGGAGGCGAATTCGGATAAGGCGTATCGTCTTGGCTATGCCCAGTTCCTCGGCGAATTGACCAAGTACAATGTTCTGGATACATCCCTCTTTGTAGAATCCATTGGCTCCATTGTTGGCAAGATCCCGACCATTGTGAATGCGACCAATGGCAAGCGACTCCTGGAGGATTACTGTGAGTGTCTGATTCGGATTCTACGGGCGATTCAGGTGGAGAAGAGTCCGGTTGCCACGTCTCTCCGCGCCATTGTGAAGGAGCGCTTCCTGGAGCCTCTCATGCCCTACACGGTGAAAGGGTGCTGTGCGTCTTATAAGAGTCTGAGTCCGAAGGGCCGCTGTATGATTCTGGATATCACGGATATGGTCAAGAAATTCTGATTTCGCCATGGCGAAATCATTATTACTTTTTACCAAAGGTAAAATGAAATTCTGATTCACCTGAACCTATGGTTCAGGGGAATGATTGTTTCCTTTTGTTCTCTGAACAAAAGGAAATTCTGATTTCGCTATAGCGAAATCATTATTACTTTTTACCAAAGGTAAAATGAAATTCTGATTCTGATTCTGATTCTGATTCTGATTCTAAATTCTAGAACTCTAGTAGAATGGCAAAGACGCGTAAATCAGGACGAGGTATCTTTGGTTTTTTAATGAGGCCCATATCCGCAATCCTCCAGGGAACAAAGGGTGTGGTGCGTAAGGGAGCGAATACGGCACGCAATGTGGTAGGCCGTGGCATCAATGGTGTAGATGCAGTTGGACGAACAGTAGCAAGTGCTGCAAATGGGGCTGTTCGTAATGTAAATCCTTTCAAGGGTCGTAAAGGTTCTCGTCGTAATGGGCGCAAGAGTCGCCGCCAACGCAAATAAAATTAATTCATTTGCTACATTTCATTTTTATCAACTTAAAAACTTGATATGATACTACTCACAGTAAAGGTTTAGCATAACGAATTACTGTGATTATCATAGCATTCTAAAACAATGTCAAACTATAGAATGGTCAATCGCAAATTGAAGGAGAAGGAGGAAGAGACCGGCAAAGACAACAAGGAAAGGAAGAATTCCAAGAAGCCTATTCTTACGTCTAAGAAGCGTTCAGGTGCCACTCAGGACGACGATGACAGTTCGGTGGACAGCCACGGAAATATTCGCGGCCTCATCGCCTACGATTCCGAAGAAGATTATACGGAGTCCGATTCTGAGGACGAGCGTCCTAAGAAGGGAAGTAAGAAGCCAGAGAAGAAAAGTCCCAGGAAGACACGGGAGGCCGCCCTCATTGCTCGCAAGCGTATTCAGAAAAAGTTGAAGAAGGAGGAGGCGGCCGAGACCACTAAAAAGGGCTTAAAGAAACGCAAGATAGAGTCGGAATCTGAAACGGAGTCATCGGACGAGGAAGATGGGGAGACGCTCGGTAGTCAAGATACGGATGAGGAGGATGAGGATGAGGAGGATGAGGATGAGGAGGATGAGGAGGACTATGAAGAGGATGAATCCCATCAGACCGCAGGAGGCAATCTTGTCATTACGTTCGGTGGATCCGAGGAGGGAGCCGACCCCATGGTTCCTGTCCGACACAACATGAAGAAGGAGTCGGCCGCCGTCAAGAAGTTTGTGAAGTTGATTACGGCGCCCATTGAGGACAACACGATTGATACGCAGATTGACCAGTTCAAAGAACTGAAGGCGGACAAGCAGGAGGAACTCTTGAAGGCATTGGAAAAAAGGCCCACGATTACCGATACGGGAGTGAATCTCATGCTCCGTATTCTCACCCTCAAGTTGAGTCCGGATGTTCAGGCCCTGATCCTGGCCAAGTACAACTCTCTTCAGAGTTTGGATCCGAGCACCGGCGAGTACTTCAAGTTGCGCAACTGGCTGGACAAGGCGGTGGCGGTTCCCTTTGGCCATTATAAGGAGATTCCGGTGAAGATGGAGGATGGCTCGGAGGCCTGTGCCACCTTCATGAAGGGGGCCCAGAAGGCTTTGGACGATGCCATCTATGGGCAGGAGGACACGAAACTCCAGATTCTCCAGTACATTACGACCAAGATTGCCAATCCGGGTGGCCGTGGGACCTCCCTGTTATTAGTGGGGCCCCCTGGTATTGGTAAGACCTCGGTGATCAAGAACGGGATTGCCAAGGCCCTGGGGTTCCCCTTTCAGTTCATCAGCCTTGGGGGTGATTCGGATGCCAGCACCTATACAGGGCATCAACTGGTGTATGAGTCCAGTCACTGTGGCAAGATTGTCAATTCCCTGATCCATGCCAAATCCATGAGCACCATTCTCCTCTTTGACGAGGTGGATAAGATCTCGGCCACGCCGAAGGGCGAGGAGGTTCAGAACATGCTCATTCATTTGACGGACCCGGCCTCCAATGAGGGCTTTGAGGACAAGTACTTGTCGGGCATTCCCATTGACCTGTCCAAGGCCATGTTCATCTTTAGTGCCAATGACATCTCCAAGATTGACAAGGTTCTATTGGATCGTTTGATGGTGATTGAACTGAAGGGCTATGATTTGAAGCAGAAGATCACCATTGCCGAGAACTATTTGTTGCCGGCGGCGTTGAAGGATGTCAGCCTGGTGGAGCGTGTGGCGATTAGCAAGGAGGTGCTCACCTATATCATTGAGGAGTATGCCAAGGAGGAGACAGGAGTGCGTGAACTGAAGCGATGTGTGGAGCAGGTGGCCCAGAAACTCAACATGTTGCGTATGTACAATGCCAAGGAACTCCCCTTTCACATCAAGGACTTCGCACTCCCCTTTGTGGTGAAGAAGGAGCATATTGACCTGTTCTTGAAGAAAAAGGAGCGTGAGGGGCCTCCTCTTGGGATGTACATGTAGAAACCTGACGATTGATTGTTGCTAAGCAACAATCTTAGGCGTCAATCTATAGGGAAAAGATGAAATCGCATTTTATTTATTCATCCTTCCTTCGCCAATCTCGTTCCTCCCATACAGTATTCCATTTAATTCCCTGCTTTGCCCAGCCATCTTTGGGTCCATCCGGATCAGCAGACCAATCAAGTGTTCCATTATATCGTGCTACATAACGATTCACGGCAAATGTAGCACTACCTATGGTACATCCCAATACCTGCTGTACTTTTTGATTACAGATTATATTATCATGAAATTTCTGACATATCGCATATACAACACGAATATCTTCCAAATTCCATGTATATTTTGCCATGTCTCCTTATGAATTATAATTAGCGTTAATATATATTCAAATTTATACTAAAAAATATGTGAATCTCCCACGAGATTCACATATTTTTGTTTCGGAACAAATCCCTCTTATGCCTTCATGACCCTGCGAAAGTAGAACAGATAGTTCGGAGATCCAAAGCGAGGACCCGGTCGGCCCATTATCCCCTCCTCCAGACTCTGGCTCATGGAATCATCAATCCACCACCACTTGTTCGTGACAGGATGGGTCACTTGCGCCGAGTAATGGCCACCCCCCGTGCCTCCATGGTGGTCTGAGATGCCCCGAATCTCATAGGTCCAGTCCTTGCTCTCATGGTCCGACTCAGGGGCAAAGTGTTCTCGGAAGCACATGTTCTCCCCCGCATAGGGCACTGTCGTATTATCCTTGGATCCATCGGGATTGAAGCGCTTCAGACCGATAAAGAGGGACGAGGGGAGTCGCCAGATATGGGCATAGGTCTTGGCCGGCTGGCGCTTGTCCAGCGCTAGGCGACAAGGCACACACTCATACTCGTCAATCGTATCGGGGGCGCACTCGGACTTGATCCAATCATGGAAGGTGGCACCTCGGCACGGTACCTTGAAGACATTGAAGGTCTCCCAACGATAGGACTTGTTATGGCACGTATCACATTCCACGGTCTTGCGCATGAGGCCAAAGAAGAGATCCACAACAGGGCTGCGGTGGCGGGCCAGGAAGGAGGACCAGCCTACAGAGGCCAGGGTGGTCATAGAGGCGCCTTCGGGAGCATCAGGAACAGTCTCCTTGGATCCGGCCTTCTCATTGAGCGCCTCGTGGAAATGGTCCAGAAGATACACAAGATATTCGTGGCTGTCGTGCTGCATGGGCCGGCCAAAGTTCTCATACACGGTGCCCTTGACAGCCTCACGGATACAGTTGAGGAAGCCATTGGGACGAACATAGGCGGGGCGATGGGCTGACCACATGCTCTGTATCAGGTCCTGGTAGCCCAGAAGAATCTCGGCATAGATATTGTCCTTGTCTGCGATGGCTGATTCCAAGTTCTCACGCATCACATAGGCACTCCACTC
>Ga0209107_10001619_pt1 | contig 12603 bp, 6 predicted proteins | sample LakErihyJuly2011_2_FD_187460 | JGI IMG/M metagenome (GOLD analysis project Ga0209107, IMG submission 187460) | Freshwater microbial communities from dead zone in Lake Erie, Canada - CCB hypolimnion July 2011 (SPAdes) (version 2) | ecosystem: Environmental > Aquatic > Freshwater > Lentic >... | reverse complement strand
TCAGGGTGCGGTTGAAGGCTTGGAGGAGTAATGAGTCGATCGGGGGCTGGAGCGCGGCAACGTTGGGATGGCTGACATGTCCACCGCAGGTGAAACTGGCCTTGAGGTAGAGGTTGATAAGCTTTGGCTCTTCACTTAGTGAATCCATCATACTGACATGGTAAAAATAGACGTCTATGCTTTCTTCTCCGGACTTGGCTTTCTGGATTTAGCTTTTGAAAAGCAGGAGGGGTGTAATGTCGTCTTGGCAAGTGAATTCGAGAAGGAGTTTGCCCGTAGTTATGTCTACGCACGCACCCAGATGGGTCTTAAGTCGGTAACTCCTATTGTGGGGTCATCGGAAGAATTCCTTGCGGGAGATAAAGCCAAGCACCTCAAGGCGTTAATAAAAAAGTCTAGAGAAAATAAGCATAAGGTCGTATTTATCGCCGGTCCACCTTGCCCTGACTTCTCGGTGGCCGGAAAGAATCGTGGCGGAAGCGGTGAAAATGGCAGATTGACGAGGGTCTATTTCGATATGGTGCTTAAATTCAAGCCTGACGCTTTTGTCTTCGAAAACGTCAAAGGTCTTTATCGCACCAAGGTCCACCGGGCTTTCTTTGATAGAATGAAGAAGCGAATTCACGACGATTACGGATCAACGGACGAGAAACTCATGAATTCTTTGTGGTTTGGGGCGCCTCAAGACCGTGAACGTATTATACTTATAGGAGTCAAAGTACGAAAGCGCGCCAATGGGCGCAAGGCGGTCACTATTCCATGGGAGTCGCAGTTTAAATTCTCCCAAGCTCAGATTGACGGTTTTGAGTGGCCAACAGCCGATGAATACCTTGAGAACTCAAAGCGGAAACTGCCAGCGAAGATTCCCAAGGAGCTGACAGTCCAGCATTGGTTTGAGTGTAATGAAGTGTGCACGCATGCAAATGCAGGAGATTACTTTAAGCCACGACAAGGCCTTAAGCGATTTAAGGTAGTTGAGGAGGGCGATGACTCCCGGAAGTCTTACAAGCGTTTACACAGATGGAGATATTCTCCAACCGTTGCGTATGGTAACAACGAAGTGCATTTACATCCGTATGAGTCGAGGCGAATTACCGTTTCTGAAGCGCTTTCGCTGCAGGGGTTGCCGAAGGAGTTCTCGCTTCCTCCAGATGTCACTCTGACTGATAAGTTTAAGATGATTGGGAACGGGGTTCCATATCAAATGGGGAAAGGAATTGCTGGCTACATCAGGAGCGTATTCCCCGCATGAAATATACGGTTCAGAATATGGTAAGGACTATTGCCTCTCTCTCTCGGGATCGAAGGTACAACTACGTGAATCCAAAGAACGGAGGAACAATTGAAATTTTGAACGTAAAAATCCCCTTCGGTCCTGTTACCATTAAGAGATCTAGCGGTGGTAAGTCCAAGGAAGAGACGATTTCGACGCCGATGATGGAGCGGGTGGCAGCAGCTATTTCCGAGGGGATGCCAATTAATTTGGACAGGGTTTTGGGTGGAAGTTACAACACTCGTTCCGCGTTGGAGGCTTTGCTCGCACACACCTCGGAGTTTTACTTTTGCTACCCTGGCAGGATTTCGCCTTCCGAATCTTCAGTGGAAGTCCTGAAGGGCCATAAACATATTGTATGGAAGCCCAGCGCACCTCATCGCCCCGGGGAAATGGAGGAAATCAAGACACAGATGGTTATTTCTGAGTCAGCAGCCTGCGAGATCGTTTATGATGAAGTTGGAGCTCTTCGCGTCGAGGAATCTTCTGTTAACGAATATAGTCATGCCCGTCGTCACGCTCAAATCCAGTATCTATTGGCTCAAGTAGGCTACCAGTTCGGTTACAAGATATGGATAGCACAGAATGATCGTGGGGTAAAGATAGGGGAGAAATCATTTGCCGAAATGCCAGGGGTATTGCCCACATTAAAAGAGGGTACTGTCATAGCAAATTTTTCTGAGGCTGCTCATGCAGCTCGACTGATTGATTGCATTTGGTTTAAGAATGGCCGCCTCATGCCGGCAGTTTTTGAAGTTGAGCATTCAACGGGAGTCACATCTGGGCTAACACGAATGAAGGCTTTTCGTGACATTCTGCCTCCTTTTCCGTCTAGATATGTAATAGCCGCTCCCGATGAGGATCGTGCTAAGGTCTTTGCCGAGTTTGATAAGGCTCAATTCCGTGATTTGAAGCCTCAGTATATTTCCTATTCCGCAATCGAGGAGCTAGCCGGCCTGTGTAGGAAGCGCAAGATAATGGGCGTAACCGACGAGTTTATTGATTCGTTCTGCGAGTCACCAAACTAGATTAAAACATGACCATTGTGTTTTCATAAGACGAATATAGAAAATGCCGTGGCCACCTACCCCGAATGGAACCAGGCGCTTTGCGCATTTCTCTTCAATGATGAGAACGCAGGAAAAACTGTATATCTTCATGTGCCCGAGGAGGCCTTTGCTGATGACGAAAAACTTAGAGCTTTAGGAGGTTACCAAGTATTCAAGTCGGACATGCTTCGGGAGCTGGGCGGCGCGCCGGCGGAGCTTCTGGTCCTTGCCGACAGGAAGTGGCAAGAGGATCTAAGGTACCTCCGACCAGATGCCGCGACAATTGTCCCTGGTCATCTTGCATTAATGCTGATTCTAGCTGCTGCCACTGAGATCGATAGAGACGATATAGAGCCAAATGCATATTATGCCCTGATAGCTTGTTTCTTCGGGATGAATCACATTGGATTTGTCCTTAAGGGAAGAGAACTCATACCTCAGTTATATCGTCGAATTAGCTCATGGTCACTAGGTAGTTGCGAAGGTAAAAAAGGTGTGTTTAAGCCCCAGCAACTCGGCGAGAGACCCAATGTCGGTCTGATTCAAGGGCAGACGATTTACCGTATTTCTGATGTCGAGGAACTGCGTCTCCAGTTTCATCTCGCCGGTTTTTTCCCCGGCGATGAGTGTTCATCGGAAGAATTTGAGAAAATCCTAAAAAACGGAAGGTTTTCCCCGAGAATTACTAAAGCTCTAGCAAACGACCACCTTCGTCAGGTTGCGGTTCTGCGAGCGCAGGATGAGCTGGAATCGTGGGACGGTAAGCTAAGCGAGGAAGGTCAGTCACGGTTGAACATAGATGCTAGTTCGACGGGTAGGATACTGCTTCATTTATGCCAAGAGAACCCTCTCAGTAAGCGCCTCTCGATCGGAATACGATTGCGCGATCCTAGGGAGTATTTCGATAGTTACACCGTTAACATCCCCGCCGGTAGTCGCGGGGAGCATATCAAGAGACTCATCTCCCCAGATTCCCACAATACCGGCCTGACTAAGATGGTCATTAAGCCCTCGGAGGCGCGCTCAGAAGGGATGGCGTCGTTTACTTCTCCTTTCGATATCACCTCTGAAGATAGGAATCTTATCTTTAAATACCGTCCTAGGTGCGTCCGTTATTTCGTTAAAGCTGAAACCTCTGGTTATGCTCGCATGAGCGGGTGGATAGAGACAACGGTCATGACAAAGGGCGTCCCCCATGTTTTGATGGTAGAGTTTGATTTCTATGACGAATTTATTCACTGCAATCATGGCAGGCTTGTTGGAGTCAGTGATTTTTACGAATCAATGGATGTAAGTTTTGTAGTTCCATTCAAATTTTTAAAAGTTGATCGGATAATGGAAACACTCGTAGATTCTCAGAACTTTCCGGTTGGCTCATTCGCGATTTTTGATCGACCAAAGATTCGATTGATCGCTGGCCTCAAATCTACGGGCCGTGGGAATGCATATATGCGTAACGCCCCACCTCGTATGCTCAAGTTTACTGGACTGGATTCTGATTGTGAGATCAAAGGTCTAGGAGATTTTTTTGAGCAAATCGGTGAAGTGCGTACTCCTGAAACAACCACTTTGGACTATCAGCCTAAGGCCGGCGCCGTCATGCCAGATGTGCTTAACGTTTCTGTTCTTAAGCACGATCTAACCCTGGCACGATGTGAACTCCGATTCGAAGACTATGGTTCTTATGTTGTTTCAGAACCTGTAGTTAACTCAATCGGATCGATTATTGATTCTTTGAATCACGGCGATCCATATCTCACGCGCCAAGTCGTTTCTAGCTTGCCTAGGGCACCATCCCTGATGGTCGTAGGGCTAAGACCAGGTGAGATTTCTGATATTTCGAGGTACGCCAAAATTGTTGAGCCTTGTTGGCTTGTTGATGTTCGTGGTTTGGAGCGTACTTTTCATTATATTGGCAAACAATCGCTCGTTACTCCTACTGATCATTTATTCGAATTCAGTAAAACCATGAGCCCGGCGTTCATGGGGCCTGCAAATAAGATCGCGTGGGTTAAGATTTACTTTGAAGGTAATGTTCGCTGTGGCACGAGCGCACACTCTCTGCCTTATTCAGGAATCACTTCTTCTGTTAGCCCGATAAAGTCGTTCCTTCGTCAACAACGTGAGTTAATCAAGAGACTCTTCCCTGGAATCATATGAGTGATTTTTCCCGGAGTCTATGGTCATACCTCGTCCAACGTAGGTCTCTTACGACGTCTCAATTTGAGGAAGCATTTGGGGCTCTCATGCATTTACTTCCGTACGACGATAATTATGTTTACGATGAGTTTCGTTCAGCGCGTAACATTCTACGCCTTTGGCATTCATCCGGATGGATTGAATACGATTATGAATCCCAGAGAGTCTTACCTCGGCCTCCGAAATTGATTTCATACTTAGAAGTCGACCGTGAAAGCGTGGCTTTGGTAGCTGTAGACGAAGTCCAAGCCGCAGCCTTTGCTGCTAAGTTTGGCGCCACTTACAGGCATGTGAGGCTGGATACGAAGATTTCTGAACTGTATCCGCCGATTTATCAGACGGACTTAATGCCAGGCATGTCGCCCGACATAAGGGCAGAAAGGCTCTTGGCTGTTACACCGGGAAGAGATGACATATTGAGCCTAAATAGCGGAGCGCCATCAGCCAATGTACACATTGTAAATCGCTTGCCACGACTAGTTGACTTACAAGGGCGTAAGGAATTTTATTACGATACGCACACCCTTGATTTCAAGGAGGGGCAATCCGCCGCAGCCGGAAATTTCCTGATTCGTTATCAAAGTTCATATAACTTCAAGACGGACTTGATATGGAGACATCTATCTTCTTCGGTTCACGTTACCAAGCAGTTCCGAGTAATTGAAGAGTGGGCTTGGGGGATGCACATCGCGTTGGCTGAGTCGATTCTTCCTCCGACTGTAATGTACGACCCTGTCGCTCGAGTATTGGCCACATATATGAAAGTGCCTTTACCGAGATCGATTTCCAGGCTTCTTGCCTGGCATGGCGGTAGACCTCCTGTTTTCAGGCCGAACTGGAATGATCCTCTTCGCGGAGGACGTCATTCTTTATATTTATATCATAATGTAAGCCATTCGATGGCCTTGGCTGTTGCCGCAAAGCTTGGCCATAGAGCGGACAGAAAGCCCTTGCGACTGGTTGTCTTGTGATGTTATGTCGCTCATATGAGCGACCCACTCTCCGCGTTTGAGTCTATCCGTGAAGATTTCGTCGATTATCTAGGAACGGCGTTCCGGACTCGCTTCGAATCATTCGAGAAGGAACGTCGTGAGATTCTTGGAAGACCATTTTCAGCCGATAACCCTGGTGGCTTCTTTCAGCAACCTTGGATCGAATTGGTTCCGAAATATGAGAGTGGAAATCGCATACGCACCTGGGAAGGTGATGCACCTTCGGCCTGGGGGCAGGGAGTGATGGACGATCTGGAAAAATTCACAGAAGCATCCACCTTTTTCACGACAGGGATGTATTCTCACCAGCGTGAGATGTTGAAACTAGCGGGGGCAGGAAAGGACGCGGTTGTGATGACGGGTACGGGTTCAGGCAAGACGGAGGCGTTCATGCTTCCAGTGCTAGCTCACTTGCTTTCCGAATCTCGTACCTGGACTGGTTCACGCGGTAATGGTGGTGCCTGGTGGCACGCGGAAAGAGCGGCTAGGTATAGTTCGCAACGAGAAGGTGAGACAAGGCCGGCTGGCGTTAGGGCTTTGCTCTTGTATCCAATGAACGCTCTTGTCGACGACCAGATGTCTCGTCTTCGGCGTGCTTTAGCCAGCGATGGAGCGTGTAATTGGCTCGACGCTAATCGCAGTGGTCACCGCTTTTACTTCGGAAGATATAACGGCGCCACTCCGATCCCAGGGAGCCGTAGGGCTAATCCTGCAGGCCTTACGTCTAAGCATAATCGTCTTAAGGATAAGTTAGCCCTGTTCGAAAGACATTCCCAACTTGCTCGCAGTATCGATGAGCAGGAGGACAGGGCGGAGCCGGATAAGATTGAATACTTCTTCCCTTCGGTAGATGGGCCGGAGATGAGATCTCGGTGGGATATTCAGGATGCGCCACCTGATATTCTTATTACCAATTTCAGCATGCTTTCGGTTATGCTGATGAGACAACAGGATGAGTCGATATTCGAGGAGACAAGGAGATATATCGAAGGCGGTGGCATCTTCCACCTTGTCCTAGACGAGCTCCACTTATACCGCGGAACCGCAGGCGGTGAGATAAGTTCTCTCATCAAGCAGCTTCTACACAGACTTGGCCTTTATGCCGGCCATCCTAATCTTAGAATCCTAGCATCTTCTGCCTCCCTGGGGGCAAAGCCTGAAGTTTTTTTAGAAAAGTTCTTCGGAACGAAGTGGTCAGATGACCAGATTGTAAAAGGCTCTCCTGTTGCCTATCCGGATGGCACTAGTCTGGCTTCGTTTCTTCCTACGTTGAAGGGGTTTTCCGCGACCTACAAGAAGTTGGAAAGTCTTTACCCTGCGTCTGACGATGGCGTATCTATCGAATTCGTAAATTCCATTCGCCTATCCATCGAAGGACTCTCTTCAGCATTCGGTGCTATAAATATTAAATCCGCGCTTTTTGGCTTAGATGGGAAAACCGGACTAATTGGCAACTTGGCTGGTGCATTGAATGACCTAAAGGACCCCCAACGTAAGCCAAAGGCCAAGGATTTCCCGGAAGTGGCAAGAATTCTATTTGGGTCTGATGACCTTGATTCGATCAACGGTGTTGAGTCGCTGGTTAGGTTGCGTGCCGCATATGAGGTCGCGTATCCGGAAGATACTAAGTCGCGTTGCGCATTCCGTCTTCACTTCTTGATTAATAATCCCCAAGGAGCCTGGTCATGCGCTTGCAGAGATTGTGCGCCTGATCCAGAGCCTGAGAGAAATTTTGGTAAACTCTATACGGCACCTCGTCAGTTTTGTGATAATGGGCACCGTGTCTTTGAGCTTCTATACTGTGAATGTTGTGGAGAAGTTTATCTCGGCGGGTCGGAGAAGTTGCTCGACGGAGCGGAGGGCGGAGCCCAGATGACCATCCTGACGCTTGCTGACCCTAATGTGGAGAGTGCGCCATTTGCTTCCGCGGTCAGGCCTCCTGAGTACAGGAACGCAAAGGATTTCACCCTCGTATGGCAGCTTCCGGACGTGGAAGGGTTTTCTCCTTTTTCCAATAACTGGGACCCGAAATTCAAGCAGAGAATGATAGGTGGCAGTAGCATGGAAGACCGCCGTTGGATTCAGGAAGATTTTGACCCAGTAACCGGTTTACTTGGGGTTGGCGATGGCAAGGTTCTCAGGGTGCAGGCCGTCAGAGAGGAGACCGCATCAGAGACTTATGCGATGCCATCTAAGTGTCCTTCATGTGATACCGAATATTCATCGTATGCAGCTCGTCATAGCCCGATTCGCGGATTCATGGCAGGTTATTCCCGCGTATCATTAAATTTGACTTCTGATTTATTCGTCAGCCTACCCCGGAGGGGGAGGAAGTTGATTTCTTTCTCCGATAGTCGTGAAGATGCAGCAAAGTTAGCGAATGAAATAGAGCGTTCGCATTTCTCGGATCTCATGAAAGGTTTTTGCGTTCGAGCTGCAGCTAAAGTGCCTGGCTTGTCTCATGAAGACAGTTTAATGGTAACGGCGCTTTTTGGCAGTGAGGCCGAAAAGGCATCACTACCGGAGGATATTAAGATGGATGCGGCCACGTTAAGGAGACTTTCGCAACCGGCGGTGAATGATTATAAGAAGAAGGCCGAATCGGCCGGGCGTGTCCCGTTGGAAGATATTATGAAGACAGTCATGGATGACTTTGCCGCTATCGGGGTGAATCCGCTTGGTGTTCATGCCGATTTCCTGCGCGATGAGAACGGCAGACCATGGTGGTCAATCACTAAGGAACAGACGAAGTATCCAGATGATTACAGGTTTCGAGCCGAACGGGAGATAGCTTTCGGCCACCTGATATTGGAGGCGTTTGTTGCTAGGAACTATTTTTCATCAGAAGCATCTGGAGTCGGAGTTGTGATTCCTTCAGTGACACCTTCAGAGCTGAGCGCATGTGCGCGTATCGTCGGAGTGACTAACTCAGCTATTATGGATCTTCTGGCACGTTGTGTCCGTTTGCTTGGCGATAAGCATAGGTATGACACTCCGCAGCAGTTCGTAAGACGAGGCCACGATTTCGGTCAGCCTGAGCCCCTTAACTTTATCACGGATACCTATTCGCCGCTTAAAGTTCTGCTTGAAAGGTATGCCTCAGCATGGCGTGTTGATTATGATGTCTTGAAGCAAACCTTAGGGGCTGTTTTCGACAGGTACTTGCCAGGGCAGAAGTTAGTTATACAAGGCTTATCAGTTGTTATCGCGAAAGCCAGTGACCCAGTGCATCTTTGTTCAAGCTGCAGGCGTCCTCACTTATTGAGCGATACATTCGTCGGTTTTTGTTCCAAACCTAAGTGTGCCGAGCATTTGGAGCCTGTTGCTCATCGCGATGTGACAGAGCTGAGGATGAGGAACTACTACGCGAAGCGTTATTTTGATACTAAGCCTAATCCTCATTTAATCAGACTTCATGCAGAAGAACTAACCGGGCAGACTGACGATCAACTCGAACGTCAAAGACTTTTCAGGGACGCCTTTATCAGTGCCGGGGAGGATGAGGAGTATCCTTTAGCCGATGGAATCGACCTGTTGTCCGTGACGACGACGATGGAGGTCGGGGTCGACGTCGGATCCCTTTCCAGTGTCTTTATGGCCAATATGCCGCCCAAACGTTTCAACTACCAACAACGTGTTGGCCGTGCAGGACGTCGTGGCCAGGCGTTCTCAACAGCGCTAACTCTTTGCCGTAATCGTGGTCACGACCAATACTTTTTCAAAGAACCGGCCGATGTGGTGGCAAATCCCCCCTCTGCTCCGTTTTTAACTGTGACTGCTTACGTCATGCAGCGTGCAGTTGCGAAGGCCGTCCTTCGAGAAGCCTTCGCTCGGGCTTCTGTTCCTGCGGATGAAATTGACTCTGATACGCATGGAGAATTCGGAAAGCTCGCAAGTTGGGGGTCCGGCCCGGTTTATGAGTTTGTATCCGCATTTCTTGGGCGACCTGAAAACTATAGGGATATCGTAGCAGCTTTATGCAGGACTGCTCCTGGAGTTGTGATTGATGTTGGTGCGGATGAGGCTTGCCTCATTGCTTATCTAAGTTCGGTTAATCCAGAGGGGTTACTGGTCCAGATTGGATCTAAGACGGCGCATATTAACGACCGTAATATCCAACTCGGAGACGCGCTTGCACAGGTAGGTATTCTTCCGATGTATGGTATGCCTTCTAACACTAGAGAATTGGTCCATTCCCTCAGGCCAGATAAGTCCACGAAAGAACTGCCAAGCATAGATCGTGATATAGATTCAGCTGTCACTGAGTTTTCGCCAGGCGGACAGAAGACAAAAGATAAGCGTATTTATACTGCGATTGGTTTCAGCCCAATGATTATTGTACGCGGAAATTTTGTCGCAGTTGACCCGGATGCGACAAGCCCCTGGAGTTTTATGCCTGAGCGCCTATTTATCTGCTCGAGCTGTGGTAATATGTCGCAAGTCGCAGCAGGCGTGAAGGTAGATAGATGCGAACTCTGTTTTGCTGAACTTCCTACAGATGAGCACACAGGCCTTACGCATCCTCGCCACCTCCCGTTTGAGGCCGTTACTCCAGCGGTCTTCCGTACTGACCTAGGAAGGCCTGATGAAGCAAAGGAAGACGCCGATGCAGGCGGAAGCTTTACTCCGGTTCTTGCCGTGCTCGATCAGTCGCCTCCGGTCTTAAGGGTGGATACTAACACTCTTTATCTTCTTAGCCAGCAGAAGCCGGTTTACAAACTCAACAGAGGCAAGGACTCCGCTGGCTTTTCAGGCAGAATCGGGAAAACAGTAACATCCTTGGATAACAGTCAGATTAGGGTCCGGCTTGAACACCAATGGATTTTGAATGAGGATTACATTCCTGACATCGGCGAAAGGATTCCATCGGTATTCGCTCCAAGTGAGGGAGCAATTATTCCTTCTAACGTAGTTCTTTCGGCAAAGAAAAACACCGATGTGCTCAGGTTGGCTCCCGGCTCAATTCCGGATTTCCTCGACCTCTCCATGCGTGGTGATGGCTATCAGCCCGGGAAAAGGCACAACCTCTCGACGGTCGATTATGCATCTGGTAAGGCAGCATATTATTCCGCTGCATTCCTGATCAGATGCGCAGCTGCTTCCTACTACGACATAGAGCGTGAGGAGATAACTGTTTGTAATATTCGTGCGATTGGCGAGGACTCCGTCGGTAGGAAAGATAGGGCAGAGATTATCCTGGCTGATACCCTTCCGAATGGCTCAGGATTTTGTGAGAAGCTATCACAAGATCTTCCAGAGTTCCTTAGGGAATGTTCTTCGAATGGCATATTTATTAAGTCTGTCATGCATGCTAAGCACGCTGACGAATGTTCACGAGCCTGCCCTTCGTGCATATCTGATCACAGGAATGGGGCATTTGACCCTTTGCTTGATTGGCGTCTTGGGCGCTCAATGGTGAACTTCTTACTTGATCCTTCATTTGATTTTGGTGCGAAGAATCCGGAGAGCGAGGAGTTCATAGGATGGCGCCGAATCGCTAGCCCGATTCGTAATCAGATCATGCAACTTATCGGTGTGATTGGGCATTTCGAGGTTACGATGGTGCCCGATGAGCCTTTTAAGGTACCGATGTTTATGCTGCGAGCAGGCGACCTTACATACACCGTTGCCCTGGTGCATCCTATGTGGCGTTATACCGCCGAAAATACGGTTCTTTTCGACTCAATCGAAGACCCTACTCGGTTGGTTTTGTTGGATACATTCAATGGCCTCAGGCGTCCGTCATGGTGCGTTGAGAAGATAATCCAAGAACTCATCCACCTTTCTTGATGGATAAGCCTCCTTCAAAACCCTGGTTCAAGACAGTTTTGACGGCTGTTCCATCTTCTACCAAATTCATTAGTGCCAGTTCTTTGGGAGGCAGAGATTCATGCAGACTTAGGTCTGCATTGTCTTCCCTGAGGGGTGGGTTTAACCGATATTCGCCTCCCAACGGTTTTAGCTCATGGGGTATTGTGTTTCATGCTCTCAGGGAGAAGGCTTTTACGAAGCAGAAGTATGATCTTGTTCTGGCTGAGCATCTTGATTCGGAAGACAGGAGAAACTCCGATGATTGGCTTCGTATCAGATTGGTTCCCTTGTCCGATCTGCCTCAGATTCGGGAAAAAATTGCCATAGATCAGAAATCATACCGTCTGAAGCTCGCCGATGAATTGGTATCCACGGCCGATACTAGGTTGGATTCGAATTCATTGAGGTATGTCGAGTATCTTCGTGAGAAGCAGTTTCCCGAACCCGGTGTAATCAGTTCTCTGCCGTTCCGAGGTAGAGCCGATTGCATCGTTCGATGGTCAGATGGTTCTTATGTCATTCGAGACCATAAGTCCGGTTCCTTGTTTGAACCTCAGACCCAAGTTGTCAAAAAAGCATTCGTCTTGCAGTTGCATGCGTATGCTCTCCTGGCTACGGAATGCTTCGGTCTTCCTCCTAAGCATATGGAGTTGGTCGATGATAAGGACATGACGCGTATCGTAGATTTTGATACTTTTTTAGCTGATGCGGCACTTGATGAGGCTTATCATAAGCTATCATCAATCGATGAAGTGCTGATTGCTTTCCTTGATGGCATGGATCTTGAGCGATTTTCTCATCCGTCGCCTGAATCCTGCGAGTATTGTGCTTTTAAACCGTATTGCCCGTCTTATTGGCGTGTGGTTCCACGTCTGGTGCTCGTCAATCCATTCACCTCTGATTTCAAAGCAGAGATTTCATCGATGTTTTCCGGATACTCTCAGGTCGGTTCAAGGGCCGTCTTGAAGCTCAAGGTCGGTCCAGTGTCTTATGTATCATTACTCGTTCAGAAGTCTGAGATTCTGAATCATCCCGTTCTTTTCGATTGGGTTGCTGGCCTGGTTCCAATCGGGACTGTTATATATGTTTTATCTGCTAGGCCGACTTCAAGCCGTACTCAGTTTGCCCTAAGGGACGATTCTGTTGTCTGTACTGATGGATACTGAATGTTGAAACTCGGGGCCGAACACGGGGTCAGGCCGTACCTTTGGAGTGCTGAACCAAAAACCGACTAATAAGCGCGAGATTTGGTTCAGGCTTCGGGTGGGTACGGCCTGAC
>Ga0209107_10001617_pt1 | contig 12625 bp, 18 predicted proteins | sample LakErihyJuly2011_2_FD_187460 | JGI IMG/M metagenome (GOLD analysis project Ga0209107, IMG submission 187460) | Freshwater microbial communities from dead zone in Lake Erie, Canada - CCB hypolimnion July 2011 (SPAdes) (version 2) | ecosystem: Environmental > Aquatic > Freshwater > Lentic >... | reverse complement strand
ACGCTCTTTAATCAAGTTCTCTAGGCCCACACGCTCTAGTACTGTAAACCAACGTTGTTCACCTACATCTTGTAGTGCTTTGATCAAGTAGTTTTCAGCACCCTGCGTGACTGCCGAACTCAAACTGGCAATTAACGGTTGTGACTTACGTTGTCCAGTCAAATCTCGGAATCCGTAAACTGCTACTGCTACAGGGCCGCCTTCTGGGGGCAACAACTTGTTTGAATCTTTCTTTAAAAATTTGCTAGTTTCAACAGTTGGGTCGTCAAACTGACTTCCAGTTAACTTTTCCTTAATAGCAGAACCAGTAGCACATCCAGATAATACTGCTACAACTGCCAAGGATAATAATGTTTGTTTCATATTTTATCCTTAAAATCCAAACGTACCGCTAGGTACTTTCATTTCTGTAAATTGTCTTGGGTCAAGGGCATTTTCAATACGCACAATAATAAATGTACCGTCAACTTTCCATGTAATGTTATTTCCGGCAACTGACATTTCTCCACATACGCCGTTAGTTAGTGTACACTGCGGAGCACCATTAGTGCCAAACAAGCTGTCTGTAATTTGTTTCGCTAACTGTGAGTAGATACGGCTTTCCAAGTTTGCTTGAAATTTAGCTTGTGGAGTGTTTAGTTTATCACTTTCTTCTTTTGCTTTTAACGCATCGGCCGCTGCCTTATTCTTGTCTTTGGCCTGTGTTTCTAATTGATACAGTGTTAAGACGTGAGAGCTGTATCCAATTCCATTAAAGGAAGGACTGCTAAAGTTATGTTGTAATTCTGCTGAATTAGATGCCGATGCAACTAATATAGCTCCAATTGCTACTAGTAAGGTTTTCATCGATTCGCTCCCGATACACCGTATTAGTATTTACGATAAGGGAGCGATTAATTATAACAGCGTATAATTTGTTCTAGATTAAATTGCGGGTGGGGGAGGTTCGACTGCCGGAAGTTCTGTCGGTGCTGTAAATTTTGGCGGGTTTGTTGGTTCCCTACGTACCTGTTTTGGAGCAGGTGCCTCTACAGGAGGTAGCTCTCTTAGACTTAGTTCTGGGTACTGTCTACGAACTTCGGCAGGAATTTTTTTATGATTCATGCCACTATTAGCTAACTCTTTAATTGTTGCTGTTACTGCGTCTTGAAAACCAGGATCTCTAAGATCTAAGTTTTGCGGCCAACGTTGTTGTGCCATTTTAATTAGCTGTTCGGCAGTTTGGCCGTATAACCCTGCTAAAGCTGCCGGTTTTAGTTTTGAACTATCTGCGGGGAAGTTAACATTAGGTATAGCTTGGCGTTTTAAAGTTACACTTGGAGCATTTAGTTTACCGCTCCATTCTTTATTTGAATGTGTAAAATAGAAACTTACGGTATCAACATCGTCGTACATATCTTCAGGATTTTCAAAATATCGTAACTCTTGATTTTTAAAGTTCATTAACATAACGCCTTTGAACTTTGAAGACTTATCAGCTCTACCTTTGTAAGCACTGTATGCCGCTGTTAAGTAGCCCTTTGATATATCACTAGCGTATGACGGCGAATTAACCTGTTGAAGAGCTAGTTTAAGTGGTTGTGTATTCGCCCATTTTTCCTGGCCTTTAAAAATATAATCAGTTAATTCTTGAGCAAAAGTTGCCAATGTATCTGGATCTAGATTAGCTTCTTTAACAGCATTAGCAATAGTTTTAGCCCCAATGTTTTTTGTTAAATCAATATTCGGCAAAAACTTTTGTAAAATTACAGGAACCTTCTGATGTTGGAACAAGCTAGTCGCTCCAATGGTTCCGCCTTCTGCTTTTACTTCTACAATATGTTTACCAATTTTAAGATCGCCTTCACCGAACACAGATACTTTTGGACTCATAACGGCTAAAGCAAATTCTCCTGGACCTTTCTTTGCTCTTCCACCCAAATCTTTCATTTCGTTAAACATGTTAAACAAGAACTTTAATGGCACGTCATCTGTCGGTGTTAATAAATCTGAGAAATGATGACGGTTACCGTCAATCATAGCAGGCACGTCTACGTATCCTTTGGCTAATCCATCTACAAAGGCAATTTTCTCTTCAAAGCTGCCTGGGGCACGGATAATAGCGTTTGCGATATCATCGATAAACGTTTGAATTTCTGGATCAGATAAGCGAGATAATTCACTAGATAACCTAGTAGTAAGTGTTCCGCTGTTTAATGAACTGTAAATACGATTCAACAAGGCCTCATCAGATGACTTGTCAATTTCGCCTTTAACTTTCTTTTTCAAGGAAGCTAGATTAGTTTTTTCAATTAAAATATCAATTACACGCATAGTCTAGTATTTAGCGTATTTCTGGGAAGAGACATTCCTGTATGAATACTTGTACATCCTCTTCAGATAGCCCTAAACTAACCATTACACGGGGTGTATGTGGGTTACATTTTTGGTTTTGTGCGTAGTAATTCTGTGCTTCTGTAGTATCTACTGCTGTATTATTAGTTTCTGCTACAGTTTCTAAGTAGTGTGCTAGAGTAGTTTTAGCCATACTAAAGATTTGCTCTAGTTCTGCTTCATCGCTAACATTGCCTGCGGCTACCATGCTAGGACTGAATATGTTAGTAGCCCATTCTGGCAATGCTCTCGGCTTACGCCATTCTAACTTGCTAATTTCCTCAGCAAACCAATCCATCATAGGATGATCGGGATCGCCTGCGCGGCTGTAATCGTGGAAACAGCCAGTCATTTTGTTCTTGCCGGCTATTACATCAAAGCCGTATATCGGAGCAGGGTTATGTGTATGCGGGAAGATGCAACAGTGCATCATCCAAAGTCCTTTTGTCGATCTAGCATCCACCACATCAACGTGAGCACGACGATATCGATCACTACTCCACACACGATTAACCCACCCTGGCTGATTAAAACGGTCCATACCAGGTTCATGAATTTCGGTTCCAGTAGCATCAAACGACTCCTCGAGTAGATGCTGAATTTCTATCAGTGTATCCCAGACTTTACTTTGACTCATCGACAAACTCTACTAACTCGAGCATTTCCTTAAACATGTCTGCGGCATATTGGAAACATATCTTAGCTTCGTCGGCCATACTGTCGTCTAATCGTTCACGAATAGCAATCTTGAGAGCGTCTGGATCACTAAACTGATAATACTTGCCAGCACCTGGAACACGTTTTGCGATCATTTGGCCGCCTGCTAAGTCCCCCATATGACGCACATATAAGTGTGCCATTAGTCGTTTAGGATCATCTTTAATACTTAAAATGTATTTGATGTAATTTTGGACTGCCGGTAATATAGTTGGCTCGGCATCATCCGGGTTGTGTAATTCTAGATAGTCTGCTAAGATAGCAGGTGCTCGCCGCATATCAGGAAGGCCGGTAAGTAGTCCATGAGGCATAGCACAAACTTCTAAAATCTCGTAGCACGGGTGCTGATTTTTTAAATATGCTGAATACAATTTAGGACTAATTTTTCCTGAAAATAATATTTTAACAAATGGTTGTGTTTCAGCATTTTTATGTGCTTCGTGGGTTAACTCTTTTAAACTCATTCTTCTTCCATTTTGATTTGTAAGGGATATCCATTTGTACGAGCAAGGTTAGTAGATTCAACTGCTTTGGCTTCGGCAATTTCAAAACTATAAACACCAGCAACTCCACTGCCAGTCTCGTGTACTTGGAGCATAACATCGTCGGCAGTAGTGGGGTTGTGTTTGAATATGTCAATCAATAATCCTACTACAAACTCCATAGGAGTACTGTCGTCATTCAATAGAATAACTTTCCATTGTCTAGGCTCGCTAACAGTTACTTTAATTTTTTCATCTAGTTGGATATCGGTACTAGGCATTGTTTTCTCTTTTCTAAAAGTGGGGGAATTTCTTCCCCCGGGTTATTTAACTTTATTTAATTTCAATCTGACGAGGTTTGAGCGCATCGGGAATAATACGCTCAATTTCAATCACAAGCATACCATCCTTCACTTCTGCTCCTTTAACCTCCATATACTCAGCAAGAGTAAATGTTTGTTCGAAGTCTCTAGCGGCTAACCCACGATGTAGATATTCGAAACGATTATCTGCCTGATTTAATTTACATCCCTTGACAGTAAGTTGATCTTGATCAACTTCTACAGTAATTTCATCTTTACTGAAACCTGCTACTGCTACTTCAATACCGTAATGTGTATCATCATACTTCACAATGTTATGTGGGGGGTAGTTGCCGTTTTGGTGATGTGGCGCTGTGAAATAGCGATCAAAACCTACTAGTGCTTTGCTCAGTTGTGCTAGAGCGGCTGTGTCAATTGTTCTTAATTGTGTCATTTTATGATCTCCTTATAGCAAGAACGTTAGTAGGACCCCGAAGGCGTCCTACGATTTTATTATATTACTTCTTCTCTGTGTCATCAACCTCTTTGAACTCCGCATCTACGGTTTGTTCGCCCTGTGGTTGTGTAGGGCTTGCTTTGGCTGATTCTGCGGCCTGTTTCTTTGTTAAGATAGGGCTAGCAGATTCAAATAGCTTTGAAATAGCTTCGTTAATCTTTTCGACTTCCTCGCCTTTCAATGCCTCGTCCAAACTTGTCTTAGCTGTTTCATAAGATGTCTTTTCTTCTTCAGATAGTTCAGCTTTGAATTCTTCAAAGTCTTTACCTAGACTGTGCGCTGTTGATTCAGCTTGATTACGTGCGTTAACTAGTTCAACAGTTTTCTTATCAGACTCTGCGTTTTCTTCTGCTTCACGAACCATACGTTGAATTTCAGCATCAGTCAATCCGCTATCAGATTTGATAGTAATCTTGTTTTCTTTGCCAGTATTTTTATCCTTAGCACTTACATTAAGAATACCGTTAGCATCGATGTCTAGGGTAACTTCAATCTGCGGTGTTCCACGCAATGCTGGAGCAATACCTTCTAAGTTAAACTCACCAAGTAGCTTGTTGTACTTAAACAATTCACGCTCACCTTGTGCTACTTTGATAGTAACTGCTGGCTGATTATCTTCTGCTGTTGAGAACGTTTGTGAGTGTTTAGTTGGGATGGTTGTATTCTTTTGAATCAACTTGGTAAACACACCGCCCATTGTTTCAATACCCAACGTTAGCGGAGTAACGTCTAACAATAACACGTCAGTCTTATCACCGCTTAGTACAGCGCCTTGAATAGCGGCACCTGCGGCAACTGCTTCATCTGGGTTAACGTCTTTACGTGGAGCCTTGCCAAACAGTTTCTCAACTGCTTCTTGTACTTTAGGCATACGTGTTTGCCCACCAACTAGGATAACTTCGTCGATGTCTGCGGCTGTTACATTAGCGTCTTTCATTGCTATCTTACATGGCTCAATTGACCGTTGAATCAATGCTTCGACCATCTGTTCAAACTTGCTACGACTAATAGTTACATTCATATGCTTAGGACCACTAGCATCTGCTGTAATGTATGGCAAGTTAACACTAGTACTTGCGGCACTAGATAATTCAATCTTGGCTTTTTCAGCTGATTCTTTTAGACGTTGTAGAGCAAGCATGTCTTTCTTAAGATCAACACCGTTGTCTTTCTTAAACTCGTCTACTAGGTAATCCATAATAGCTTGGTCAAAGTCTTCACCGCCAAGGAATGTATCGCCGTTTGTTGATAGTACTTCAATTTGTTTGTCGCCATCCACGTTGGCAATTTCGATAATAGAGATATCAAATGTACCACCACCTAGGTCGTATACAGCAATCTTACGATCACGCTTGTCTTGTTTGTCAACACCGTATGCTAGTGCGGCCGCTGTTGGCTCATTGATAATACGTAGCACTTCTAGTCCAGCAATACGTCCTGCGTCTTTAGTAGCTTGACGTTGACTGTCGTTAAAATAAGCAGGCACAGTAATAACGGCTTGCGTTACGGCATGACCAAGATAGTCTTCAGCCACAACAAGTGTCAGCTGAAGTACTTCAGCTGACACTTGTTGTGGTGCTAGCTTTTCGCCATTAGCTTCAATCCATGCATCACCGTTGTCAGCTTTGACAATAGTATATGGCATTAGGTCAATGTCTTTTTGTACTTCTTTTTCGTCAAACTTACGTCCAATAAGACGCTTGCTTGCGTAGATAGTGTTCTTTGGGTTTGTGACTGCTTGTCTTTTTGCTGTTGCGCCAACTAGGATTTCGTCCTTAGCATACGCAATGATTGATGGTGTTGTTCTAGCACCTTCGCTGTTTTCAATTACTTTAGCAATTCCGTTTTCTAGGATTGCTACACAGCTATTTGTTGTACCTAAATCGATACCGATGATTTTGCTCATAATGTTCTCCTTTAATTAAGCAAGAATTTGTAGACCCTTACGGCATTCTACAAATTTATTTATCTCAGATATTCTCTAAATTCTGAATATTTGACCATTTTTTTAACTTTTCAATTTTGGCAGCTTGTGCCCGTTCAATATTAGTGTACGATACAATATCCATACTGTGTAGGATATCAATCATAGCTAACATATCGCCGAGCTCTTCTTCTAGATGTTCCCTATTTGTTTTAGGTTTACCCGGCTTATAGTTGTTCAGACCAAAGCGGCTGATCTTACTTACCGCTTGTATAACTTCCGCACACTCTTCTTGGAGAATGTCCATTACTTCTTTAGTTTGTTGATCCATATTAATTAGTCTTTGAGAAAGGTGCGATATATGTTCCACCGCTTGTTGTACTAGTACGTAGCACTCCGTAAACATTTTGAATACCTACTGCTTGATTCCACGCATCTTGTAACGCATGGTGAGCTAGCACCGGAGGACGATGCGGATTAATACCTAGATCAAATGCAGTGCGTACATCTCGGACTGCCCAGTATTGCCAAGGAACTGCTTTGTTTAGTTTTTTGTAAACGTGTTCACAAATTGGAATATCAAATGCCGCACCGTTTGACCATACACGCTTTGCGCCCCAACAGAATTTATACAGTTGATCAAACGCTTCACGAATATGGATTCGATCAGTGCCTTCAAATGCTTCTGCTTGTGCGGCTTTATCTTGTTGTGCCCACCACGCTATAGTATCGTCGTTTGCGACTAATCCTAGCTCATCACAACTATCAATGTCAATTTTGACATAGAAAGAATTCATTGCGGGTTCTTTGATATCAGATCCAAACGGATCAAATTTTACTGCGCCGATTGTAAGTACAACAGCATCAGTACTAGTTGCCAGTGTTTCCAAATCAATCATTACGTCTGTGTTAGCCATTTAAGTTCTTTCTTTATTATGAACTTAAATTATAACACAGAGTATTTAGATTGTCAATATAATTTCTTTGGTAATTGGTCTTTTTCGAGCTTCTTGCGCCAACGTGATTTGGCAGCACCTTTGGCTTTTTTACGGGCAGTGGTTGGCTTTTCGTAAAACTCTTTTTTACGAAGATCTTCTAAAATACCAGCATCTTCAATCTTACGCTTAAAACGACGTAGAGCTTGATTGATATTTTCGTTGTCTCGTACAGTAATTCCAGTACCCTTACTCTTCTGATGCATCGTCGTCGTCCTCTTCTTCTTCTTGATCTTGTTTGAACTGTTCTACAATGCTATCCAAATTGTATATACGATTTTTGGATATCAAATTATAGGGCGTTAGTTCGTCGTTAGTTATATAGTAGGAATTACCTTGTGCTAACATAAATGTGATAAACTTATGGGTAATAAGATCACAATTATCAACGTCAATTATAACCACATCGACTTGTTGAGCAGTACTTAGTAACCAACTAATATCTGTTTCATCTTGATCAAAAATAAAGACATTTAAATCGTCAATACTGTGACTCAGAATAGCTTGAAACTGTTCTTTTACTACTAAGCTAGGTTTAACTAACAAATAACTTAATGTTAAATTGAATAGTTTATCCGGCGGTGTTATTACTGTTATCTTTCCTAAGTTCATATATCCTACTTACAAATGTTTCTACTGTTTCTGTAGTATAGTTACTAAATCTTGGACCTTTAGTTCGAGTCTCTTCAACAAACTCAAATAACTTTGGATCTGTTGTCGCATCTACTTCTAATGTGTCAAAAACTTTATTACTATACAACTTATATAATTCGTCTTTGGCTCGTGCCCCAGTACGTTCTACAACTCGTGACCAAATTGTACTAGTGTCCTGTTCAGCGTTCTGAATATAGCCTATACTTCCCTGTTCTTGATTTGTATCTTGCCCGTAGGGTCCTTGGTCATATAAGTCTTTTTTTTTAGGTCTGATTCTATTATTTCTGTTAGGTCAGGTTTAATTCTATCACCCGTAACTTCAGTGTATTGCGTTTCAGTTGGATGATATTTTTCGGCTTCAGCAGACGCTAACTCTTTTTCCTTAGCAACTTCCTGCTCGGCCTGTTCAATCATCTTGTTCCATTTATCTAGCTCTGATTCTTCAGTGAATGGTACTGAAGGTTCCTCCGGTGCTGTTATATCACCTCCTAGTGCAGTCAACGGTGTTTCGCTTGGAACTTCTTCTGTGTGTGTTTCTGCGTGTTCTTTAATTTGGTCAACTTGCTTAGTAGTTAATGCCCCGTCATCTTTAGGGTATGAAGGTTCAATTTTTATAGGTTCCACCGGAACATCCACTACTTTAGGTTCTTCTCTTTTCCAACCAAATGTCATTTGTGCGGCCAGCAACATAATAATTGCTAACGGATCAAATACTACAATGATTGTAATAATGACCCAAGTAACAGCACGTTCTAAAATACTTTCATCAGTTGCGCCATATATAAAAGCGGCAATATATTTTAATGGGCCAACTTCTGCTTCAACTTTACGTATTTCAGCGGCAATAGGAGCACGTTCTTCATTTAGAGTAGCAATAGTTTTTTGCGACTTAGTAATATCAGCTTGAATCTGTGTTCTTTCTTTCGCTTGACGTTGGCGCATAGCATTAGCATTTACAGCACCTTGGTCAGTTTTACTACGAGCGATAGTTTCGTCAATAGTAGCATCCATTTGTTTTAATGCTTTGCGGCTAGCTTCGATATTTTCTCGTTCAGTTTTTATCTTTTCGTCATAGATAGCAATTCTACTAGTAACATCACCCGACACTAAACTTTGATCACTGTGCGCTTTTGATAAGAATCCAAAAATACCCATACTAGTAATAAGCATTAATACAATGACTGCGGTAGTCATATATACTTTCATCAGGCGTGGCGCACGTTCCCAGTTGGCCTTAAGCCAACTTGCGCAGACCAGTTTAGCTATTTCAAGAGCTGAGCCCATAACTATGATGGGGATAACTGCGGCGGAGAAAATAGCAGCCAAACCTATTACACTGTAATAGATTGCGACTGCTGAAATTACTAAACCGGTAAGGAGTAACAACCAGGCGAGAATCATCTAGGTCCTATTATTCGGCAGCATTAACGGCGTCGTTAGTAACTAATTCAGTACCGTCAATTTGAGCAACTGTAATGTCTGCTAAAATATCGGCGGCTGTGTCCGGTGCTGCAACAGTAATAGATGTTTGGCTATTGGTCGGAACGCTAGATACTACACGAGTTGTTGATGTCGTAGCATCACGGAAGCCACGTACTACTGCGTCTTCGATAGCAAGTGCTAGTGTAGTAATTGCTACACTAGCAACGTTTGTAGCAACACCAGTTTCTTGTACGTTAAGTGCTTTTTGAGTATCAATAATACCTGCTGTACGATCATACTTAACTGTAAATGCTAAACTAGTAGCAACATCGTCGCCAACTAGTTCTGCGCCGCCACCAGAGATACCAGTTTCGATATCTAAAATTTGGCAGTCACCTAGACTACTTAAACGATTAACTACGTTACGGAAACGAAGGTTACCACGTGCCCGTGCTTTTGCTTTAACTAGAGTAGTTGGCAATGTTGCAAAACTATCTGCTGAATTTGGTGTAATTCCGCCGTTGTCGTTGCCGTCGGCAGTTGGATATGTGCCTGTTGAGGCGGCCCAAACTACACGAAATAGTCCTGGGTTTAATTGATTGCTGTCTTGTTGAAATCCTGATGGCATTTGAATGCTCCTTAATATCTAATATTTATCGTTACTTGAAGACAATTAAGGCTAACAAGGACGCTTGTACAAAGAATCCAAACCCGATTGTAACAATGTTTAACAGGTCTTTTTGGATAGTTGCTTTGATAAAAAAGCAAAATAGGCCTACCCAGCTAAACAATACCATATCTACCGGAGGCATCTTTTCAGTAAGCCCTGTTAGCACCGCCACCATTGTAGGGATTGTTGCTAGATGCATAAGGATTACTGCGATCCACCCCATTGTTTCTGCTGAAACATGTGGAGCATGTTCTTTAACGTTTTTAACCCAAAGGTCGAGATTAAAAAGATCAGTTACACTTTTTTTAATTTGCTGGGTATTCATGCTAGTCCTTATTTGTAAAAAATATGTCGGCCAATTTTAGCCACTTTTTCCCGTTTCCATCCAGGATTAATATAATCACCATGGAAATACATCGCATCTTTAATAGATGGCAAGCGGAATCCTTCTAGTAATACCTTTTTTGCCACTTCCATACTTTCTGTATAGATTGGGCCGTTCATTGGCTTTTTAAGCGATGCGGAATCACAATACCAACTGAACTGACATAACACCTTTTCGTAGATAATATTCTTTTGATACACTACTTGACAGATGTCAGATGGGAATTGTCCGCTTTCTACGCGGTTAATGGTAACTTGTGCTACAGCAACTTTACCTTCAAATGGCTCGCCGCCAGCTTCATGGTAAATGTTACGTGCTAGACAGTCTAATTGTTTCTGTCTTAATTGTGCTGTAACTGGACTCACTTGTGCGTGAGCATCTTTTAGGACAGTCAGTTTATGAGTAACTGCGTTATATCCTACTACTGATACCGCTAGCAGTGCTAGGGCATATACAAAAAACTTAATGATGCGTATCATAATTATTTCTCCTTTACGCTGGAATAGGAATTGCTAGTTCCGTCATTTATATGGCTCCGATACATCTCCTTGTGCGTTAAAAGCCTACTGCTTTTGTACCCCAAACCTTTGAGGTACAATAAGTAATTATCCAAAAAATAGACCAGGAAAACCACTACTTTTACTTAGTAAGAGTTTAACGTCGCATTTTGGAAATGTCAACCGCTTCTTCGTCACTAAAAACCGGCACTGCGTTGCTTTTATGCATGGTAGCAATGCCTTTTACTTTAGTTCCTGTGTATATTTTTGGCGCCGGCAAATTTGTCGAGCCGCCACCTGTATCTACACTCTTAATATGAGCTGTAGTGTTGCGGCCTTCAGGTATAGTTAACTTATACGATCCGCTCAAACTAGGAGCAGACAATCCGCGGGTACGTTTTTTTTCTTCTGCTTCAACACCCCAACGTTTTTGAAGCTCTTTCCATTCTTGATCCAATTGTTCACTCTTTCGTTTTGCTTCAGAAGAAGCAAATTTCTTTCGGCCTTTTTGTTTGCCGGTAGTACTAAGCCACGGGCCTTCTAAATGCATACTCAATTTAAACTCCAAAAGTTTTACACATAAGCTATATTATACAGCTTAATTTATTGTGTGTCAACTAGGATTATACTCGAAAACTTTCGCCACACCCACATTCACCTTTTGAATTTGGGTTAGTAAAGTCAAAACCTTCATTAAGTCCGTTGCGGACCCAATCCATAGTCAAGCCATTTAGATAGGCTAGACTTTTGGCATCTACTAATACAACAAAGTCTTTTTGGGCATAATTAGTTACCCCCGCTTCAGCTGTGTATTCGTCAACGTATTCAATAGTGTAAGCTAGACCGCTACATCCAGTAGTTCTTACTCCCAAACGTATACCCACACCCTTGCCACGTTTGTCTAAATTTTGTTTAATCTTGTTACGTGCTATGTCGGTTACGGTAATCATTTACGGCCGCAGTAATAGCATCTTCTGCTAGAATTGAACAATGTATTTTAACTGGTGGTAGAGCTAGTTCTTCGGCGATTCGGGAATTTTTGATTGTTCCTGCTTCGTCGAGAGTTTTTCCCTTGAGCCATTCTGTAACGAGGCTCGAGCTTGCGATAGCCGATCCGCAGCCATACGTTTTAAATTTTGCATCTGTAATAATACCTGTATCATGATCTACCTTTATCTGTAGTTTCATTACATCGCCACACGCAGGAGCACCGACCATGCCGGTACCTACTGTAGGATCATCTTTTTCAAATGATCCTACATTGCGTGGGTTTTCGTAATGGTCGATGACCTTGTCGCTGTATGCCATGTTATTTCTTTGAAATCATAGATTGTATCTTGTCTTGAATCATCTTTGCCCAAAATGGCTGAGGAAGATTCCAACCTACAAATGCGCCTACTGCTATCCAAAATAATGTGTCTAACATAATACACCTCCTAAAAAGAGCGTACTATATTTATCGTATTATTTTACTTCTTTACGAGCGTTTTTAACTGCTGTAACATCGTTACGAGTTTCTTTACACAACTTAGCCAAATCTTGACAGTGCTTACGTACACGGGTGCCGGCAGCGCCAACTTCCTTGTCATAAAACTTTTCAAAGTCTGCTTCCATTGCTTCTACGATTGCTGTGAATTCTGCGTGTTTGTTTGTAGCCATTTTTAATAATCCTTTATATGAAGTACAG
>Ga0209107_10001614_pt1 | contig 12637 bp, 8 predicted proteins | sample LakErihyJuly2011_2_FD_187460 | JGI IMG/M metagenome (GOLD analysis project Ga0209107, IMG submission 187460) | Freshwater microbial communities from dead zone in Lake Erie, Canada - CCB hypolimnion July 2011 (SPAdes) (version 2) | ecosystem: Environmental > Aquatic > Freshwater > Lentic >... | reverse complement strand
GTTTACTCGGCGAATGGAAGTACGTTGATAAGTGGTAGTCTGAACACAACTTTCAGAAATGGAACAACTGTTCAATTTGGTGATAACTGGTATGGATCAACCGGATCATTCTGGGGAAGTATCGATGAAATAAAACTTTGGGAGATAGCATTGACGGACGAACGGTTTGATAACCACGCGATGTACAGAGGCGCTTACGATTCATCTACTCCACACGAGATGGTGGAAAAGAATTTGTTGCATATCTCGTTTGAACGCCCGATTGACTTATACGCCAGCGGCGGCGCACTGCCTCTAAACAATCTTTCGTTTAGAAACGACTTTCCGACGTTCACCGCAAACAATTTTGTTCCTGCGTTGGAAGTATTATACGACGGTAACGGATGTCCATACAACCAATCGGTTTTCCCATATCAATTCTTGCAAAAGAACATGCGACAAACCGTCCAAGTTCCATCATACGGAGCATCTAGATTCAGAAGCAATAAGATAAATAAAATCGATCAATTCTTGAGCAGCCCACTTTCGTCGGAGAGTAGATCTTCAATATCACTAGAGTCTGTAAGTGGCAAGAACTCAAATAAACTTGGAGTATTTTTCTCGCCAATAGATATTCAAAACGAAGAAATTTTAAAGTTTTTTGGTAGTTTTGAAATAGGCGACTTGATAGGCGACCCACGCACTGTTTACGACGCAACCTATAAAAAATTTGAAAAATTTAGAGAGATATATTACGAGCAAGGGTTGGGTGCAATCGACTATCAGTCATTTATGAATTTAGTAAAGTCGTATTTTGACAAATCGATGTTCAATTATATCAAGACGGTTATACCGGCTCGCTCAAAATTGATTGAAGGTTTAATGTTGGAACCTTCTATATTAGAAAGACCAAAATTACAATTAAAGCCAATATTAAAAGAAAATGTAGAAATACCAACGGGGTCTGTTTACAATATGGGGTATGGTATTTCTGGAAACAAAAATACATACTACACACAGAGTTTGGATATAGGAACAAGTGGGACATCAATCTTGAACGATATAACCCACACACGTTTCAACGACGTGCCTGACGACTATGGGTTTGGAGTATATTCTGAAAATGGAGTAGCTTACTACAAGGGAGAGTATTATCGGGCTGATGTCGTCCGCAATAAGAAATCATATCAGGTAAAAAGAAAATATAATCTAACTGGAGCGGATAAGAACGAGTACGAGAAACAAGTAAACTTGGAAGGAACCGTTCAAACTATATCCAGATCTTACGATGCAGTTAGTTTGGCCGAATTGCCATTGATAACAGAATTCCCAATGTATTTGATATCGGGAGGCAGCACTATGTATTATTCTGGTAGCATATCATTTGATATAGGAGCAAATGGATACACGTCAAGTGTTCAAACGTCTACACATTCCTTGGACGGGCTTTTACTTGGAACTATTACCGGTATACCGTATGATCAAAATCCATCGACGACGGTCGGTGGACAAAATGGCACGATTCTCGATTATCTGCGTATTTCCGGAAGTTTCGTTCCACAGTCACTAGGTTCCGTGATTTATAACGGATTCTTTGATTCTAATGAATACGCCACCGAATTTTATTTTAGCGGAAGTATCAGCTTCACCTCAGCTCCAACTGCGTCCCTACGCGGATATTATAATATCAAGTTTATATCCCAAAATCCGACCGGCTCTTTGATTGAAGAATTCGCAATCAAAACGAGTGGAGCACTCTTTGGAACGGCAAACAACGGTATTGCTTATAAAAAGGCAGTTTCTTTGCAAAACGTACCGATAAACAGTGAACGGTTGACTGGATACTTCCCCACGCATTATATATATAAAAAGAGAGTATTCTCACAAAAAGAGATAAATTCATATGATCAGCAAAATGTTCCACAAAAATGGAAACGTGGAAGTCAGAATAAAAAAACAACCGTTGATGAAAAAACGGGTCTTTTAAATAACACTTACCCAATTGAGATAAAAGCTACATAAAAATAGTAGAAAAAGACAAAGTTCTGTATATTTATTATCAAACTAACATATTATGGCATACATCAATAATGAAATAGTCACGGTAGATGCCGTTCTTACCAAGAAGGGCAGAGAACTTCTTGCTGCTAAGGGAGGGTTAAATATCGTTTCCTTTGCACTTGCCGACGACGAAATCGACTATCGTCTATACCAACCAAATCATCCACAAGGATCGGCATACTACGATTTGGCTATTCGCAATACACCAGTATTCGAGGCTTTCACCGACGAAACTCAAGTTTTGAAATATAAGCTAGTGAGCTTACCATCTGGCGTAACGTCAATTCCGGTTATTTCGTTGGGTCAAAGTTCTATTAGTGTAAGCAAAAATTACACCGGCGAGTCGGTAATTGTTCCAGCTACAAACCCAACATATAATACAACACTTGGATATACCGCGATTCTGGCAAACAAGAATGCTGGGACAGTGGTCGGCGAACAGTTGTCAACGAATGTGTCAGCAACCATTCCGAGTTTCATCGGAGATGTAAACTCAACAACCGCACAAGTTGCAATTGGACTAAGATTCCGATTTGTACCAAATTCAGCTTTAACTCAGACTATCACAACCAATCTAACAATTGTTGGAAATGAAAGTGGTGGATCAGTGACAATCCCAGTAACCGTAAACGCAGAATAATATGATATTTAAGGCATTCGAAACTACAGATTTGGTCGCTGGAAGAACCCAACCGGTATCAACTGGTATTTGGAGTGACGGACAAACAAATTGGTCCGTGTTCCACACAAGCAGCAGACAAACACAACTTTCATCGTCTGCATACGAGCCATTAAACGGTTTGTATTATACAAACGTGTATGATGGTTCACCAACTGGCTCCGACTCAGATGTTTACTTTTCAATGACCTACGGCCATTACGCCGGTTTGGGATCTTCAACTTTCGACTCCAACGCGTCGATTGGAAGTTTACTTTACCCAACAAAAGCTGTTTACAACCAATATCGCAATTTGTTATTGTCACCGGGCGATGTTAAATTTTCTTTCCTATATACAAATACAGGATCCGCTTCTACAACCGCCGACGATTCGGACGACATATACGTGATCAATTTCAGAAGTACAAAATTTAAAGACAGACTTGATCCGGGCCAATTTGAAATGTCTCTTTCCGGTTCTTCAACAACAATCTCTATCATAGACGATTCCAGAGATAACCCAACTACAACCACCGAAACGGGCGGCAAACGTTACAATCTGATGCGTGGTACCGTTGCAAGCGGTTCGCTAGAGACCAGAAAATATGAAGGTATTGGATCCATGTATCCAGACTTGGGAATAGTAGTATTGAATCCGAAAGCACTTCAAGCGTTGATAGGAAATGTCGATGGATATAAAATTGGACCCAGTACCAGTACCGATTCATCACATTTAACTCGATGGATTCCGGATTATGCACAATTGACCAACGTATTATTTAAGTCTTTGAAAACCGCTTCAGTGACAAATCCTATGAAAGCCAGAGTCACGGAATATGTCCCAGCTCGCCACTTTTTTGTGAGAGTAAAGAATCAAGACTTCAATTATTCCAACAATCCAACATTCGTTATCACCGACAGTGACAACCCAGCAAGTTCGCAAGATATTGGAAAATTAAGATTTGCTGATTTCTCGACCGATCCAAAAGTGTACGTCACAACTGTTGGGTTGTACAACGACAGCAATGACCTTGTTGCCGTGGCAAAATTAAGCCAGCCAGTATTAAAAGACTTCACCAATGAATGCTTAATACGCATACGTTTGGACTTTTAATTATTATAATTAAAATATTGTAGGCGGTTGTAGGTGAAATAACTGCTCCTTCAGAATATTTATGGTTATATGATCAAGCAGTTTTCGGCAGGAGACATAACCGTAAGACCATTCCAAACATTTAAAAATTGGAATATACAAAGTGTTGTCTCCGGAGCACTTGATCAACGCGAGTATCCCACGTATTTTCAGAATCTTGTAGAAATAAACGAGGGTATAAAATTCGAAGCGTCTTTTAGTATAGACGATGAAGTCAATCCATCTGGAAAATATAAGCGCGTGGTGTACGGAACTACCGACGCTATGTTTTATAAAAACAAAAATAATCCGGCAGAGTTGTTCGGTCTGGAAGTGTTGGGTGCAGATCCATTTACTGGGAAGCGGGAGATACGCAATCTTCAAGGAAGATTTATTGGTATGCGAATTGCGCAAAGTTATTGGGGCGAAAAGATCAAACCAAATACAGTACGAATAATAGACAATTCAAATTTACATCAAACATATAACATTTTTGACGACGGCTTGACAAACTTGTATATAACCGGATCATATTTCAACCATAACGATTTGATACAAGCGGTAAAGACCAATCCACCTCCATCATACTGGGACACAGGAAGTGGGCAATTTACATATACCCACGCCGACGGCAGAGTTGAAACACTGGGCGTGACCACAGCGAAGGAATATATGGCGATGGGATTGGCGGTTGTGTACACGGAGGACACTGGCTCGTGGAAGTACAATGTTTCCGGTGCAATCGACATATTTGAGCCAGCCAATGAACATTTTGGAGAATCCGTTGACTTGTGGGACAGATACTTGGTGGTCGGTTCTCCAATGGACACGTTTAATTTATCGGCAAGTTATCATGGATATGCCGCGTTGTTTAAATATGACCAAAGCCGTGACACACACAGGCTAATTCGCAGATTCCATTCGCCGTTTTCGTATAAAGGAATTGTTGACGAATACGGTCAAAACCAAGACACGATAAATTTTGTTATATCTGGTGGATATCTATCCCCCTCAAACGAGGATGGTTACGGAACTTCAGTTTCTGTGGACGGTGGGTTCTTGGCGGTAGGATCTCCGCTTGGGTCAACACCAACCGGAAGTCAGACTGGATTGGTTCATGTATACGACAGAAATAAGGGTGGTATCGATAATTGGGGAATAATCAACGTCCTACAGGGAGAAACTTACGAAGATAAATTTGGAAACAGTGTCTCTATAGACGAAAACATATTAGCCGTCGGTGCTCCCGGCACTAGTGGTAGTATCGGAGCTGTGAACATTTATAGAAAGAAAAGATACGAGGAAAGCGGGTCTTGTCAAAATGTATTAACCAGTTCATTGGTTCTACCATATCCAGTCCCAACTTATATTTCTGGAAATTACACTTGGGTTAAAGAGGCATGCTTAACATCTAGTATAGCCATAAACGGTGACCGTTTTGGGTGGTGTGTAAAAACAAATAATGACAAAGTGTTAATTGGATGTTACAGTAAAGAACGCGACGGATTTGCGACATTATACACATGTTCATACTATTCCGCCTCGGTGGATGCATGCCCAACAGCGTCGTGGGGGGAATATAGAATTTATCACGCGGACGAATCGAACGGAGACCTTGGAATTTCGCCGGAATATGGCACCGAAGTAAGTTTACCATATGACGGATTTGGTATGTCGATAGCTATGGACGGTGACAATTTTGCAATTGGAAGTTATTTTGACAAAGGGTTTACTCCATACTCGGGAGCATCCTCCGGATTGGAAAAAATACTCGGTGCAGTATATTTTTATAATTATCGTTATATCCCAGAATGTGATGCGTTAGAGTACGCAATGATCAAAAAGACATTTGGCGACAGAACGTTTGAGGCAGTAAACAATTTCGGAAGGGCGATTGATATTGACTCGCTCAGAGCAGTTGTAAGTTATGAATCGGACACTTTGTTAAGAAATGTAAATTATAATTCTTTAACCGGAGAATTTACACTTGACGGCTATTCATATCAATCGTCGGGATCTGAAGATGATGTACTTGGTAGAGTTGGACTATACACTTACGATACCTCACAAAAGAATTGGGTTTCTGACATCGTCTTAAGACACAATAAGGAAATGGATAGTCCATATGGTATCTACGGAAAATCCGTCGCCATAAATTCGGGTTATTTGGCAGTTGGATCACCAACATATAATTTAGCGAATGCTGCATCTAGATCTGCAATCATAGATCCGTATGTTCAATCCGCTTCATACTTTCCATACAATTGCAGCGGATCGGTATTTCTATATGACTATGCCGAATATAACAAGGATCCATATATAGGAAATATATTCTATAGGAATGGATATGTCACGGCAACCAACACAGCTTCTAATTTTTATCACATACTAACCATGACGGGTAGTCGTGGATTTGATATGAAATATCAAGGAACTCATACAATATACGAGCATGAGTATTTGGTTTCAATAAAGCCAGGAGAATTTAATTACAGCACAAATCCATCCGCGCTAATTTCAGACCCACTTCTATTTGATGTCAACCAAGACGGTGTGTTTGATTTATACGACGTTGATTTTATAATGAGGTATCTTAACAAAAAAAGATTTGAAGACAATTCTGTGTTTTTTGATAACGGTATGACGTTAGAACAAGATACGTTGAATGACTATAGTTGGTGGGGCAATGATCTGTTACAAACAGAAGCTGAAGACGTGTTATTATTGGAGTCTGCGTATCAAGAATTCTTTGCAAGCGGGTCTTATACAATTTTCACAAAGAAGATTTTTGATTATATTGAAACCAACCTAGTAAAGACCGGAATATTGGATATTGATGGTGACGGTGACATAGACCTAAAAGATGGTGCGATGCTGGTTGCCTACTATACCAACAAACTGACCCCATCGCTTTTAGAGACTTATATCGATGCTAGTTCAACAAGACGCCATGTGAACGATATAATAAGTTATTTGGACCGTTATTGCGGTAAGAAGCTGTTCAATGTGGATCCAAACTTCTTTAACTATCAACTGTCGTCGTCCTATGACCGTACAGGGTCATATCTAGCCCCGTACATGACAACTATCGGATTGTATGACGAAGATGGGGAATTGGCAGCAATCGGCAAGCTCGGAAAGCCTATAAAAAATTTAATTGATTGGCCGATTAATATTATCGTCCGTTTTGATACATAACATTATATTTATAATAAACAATAGGAGAACACATATATGCCAGCACCAAAAGAAACAATCCAAAGAACATCATTGACCACCGATCTTGAATCGAGATATAAACAAACCGCCAATCTGGCCAACGTTGGAGGCGGAAACGCCAAAGACGCGGGCACATCCAAAGCAGCAACAAACATGGTGGATGTCGCAAACGAATTCTCAAACCAATTTAAAGTAAAAAATCCAGCTGGATTTACTACTGCTGCCGACCAATATTCCACAGACGTTTTGAAGGTTAATACCAATCCATACGCTCCCGGTGGTCGCATTGCCATTTAATATATAAAAAGGTTACATGAAAATATTGGGCTTAGATTTAAGCACAACTGTGTGTGGCTATGCTATAACCGAAAACAAAATTATATTGTTTGCTGGGTTTGTAGATATCTCAGACGCGGTCACGTATGATGATAAAGTTACGTTGATTATTACCGCACTGAAAGACCAAAAATTTGATAAAATAATCATCGAAGAGAGTTTGTCTGGGTTTGCATTTGGAAGAACGTCGCAACAAATTTTGTTAAAATTAACAAAAAACAAAGCGGTTATTGCTTATATTCTGGGGAAGTATTATAAAATGAACGTTACGTCTATAAACGCGATGACTGCGAGAAAGGCTGCTTTGGGTGCCGCCCGTGTTAAAGGAATAAAACCCAAGGACTATGTCAAAGCTAGAATTGAACAGATGTATGACATGCAGCCTTGGACTATTCTTAATAAAAAGGGCAATGAAGAAAAAAGAATGGAAGATGTTAGAGATGCTATAGTATTAAGTCTAGCTGGTTGATTTTTTTGATTTTATTTGATTTTATTTGATTTTATTATATACTTATTGATATAACCCTTAAACTAACAAAAATATATGACACGTAGCGAACTAAAACAACTGATCAAGGAAACTATTGCAGAAAATGCCAACGCCATCGATATAAATGCTCCAATTAATCCAGAATTAAAACAGAAAATGGCTGAAATGTTAAAAGATGCATATAATGTGCTATCAAAATCCCGCACTATGGAGGATTTTGGATCTGTCAGTGGACTAGAAATGGATGATGTTACTGGCCGCATAATTTTAACTCTAGCTAATGGCCGAGGCGCTCGCGGTGGCACAGGAAAACATTACATGGGCGAAAAGTAATAATTTTATAGTAATTCATAATAAAAAACCCGCCGTGTTTTTGGCGGGTTTTTTATTGCTTGACTGATTAAATATTTCGTGTATATTGACAATGTAAATGATAACCCTCAAACTAACAAAAAATATATGACACGAAGTAAATCAAAAAAACTAATCAAGAAAACCACCGTAGAAGCCAACACAGATGGTCAAATTTTCCCACGTGTAAAAAAAAGAATGTTGGAACGTTTGCGAATTGCAATTAAGCATGTTAAAAAAATAAATACTGTGTACGAATTGGCATCGTTAGATAGTTCCGAGTATGATACACAAAAAGGTACGTTTGCTGTTCAAATATACAGCAACCGCACCGATAGATAATATAAATTGAGATTTTTAATAGAAAAACCCGCCAAAATATGGTGGGTTTTTTGTTTGACCAGTTTGCAAGGTTGTATATATTTATTATAAATGACTAAAAATTCGGCCATAAATATTGCCAAGAAGTTAAAAGCTCTTGCGGAGAAAGCCAATGGGGCCGAGGCCGAATCGGCAAAGATAAAGTTAAGATCATATTGTATAAAACACAATATAGATCCGGAAGATTATAGCACGGATTTTTTAGAAGCGGCAATCTCTTTTAAAAACAATCAAGAAAAAATTCTGCTGAATAACATCATTACCATGATTCTTGAGTCAAACAGAGTTCCGGCTGATACCAAGAATATGAAGGTATATTTTAAATGCACTCAGAAACAACTCAAAGACATAAGAGATGCTTATGAACATTATAAAAAAGTTTACTACGACTACGCAGATGCGTTGGCGATTGCACTGATAGCGAAGAATAAAATACAAAACAATGCGGCGTCTACGGAACGAGACATGGGATACGAAATGACGGAGGAAGAACAACAAGAATTTGACAAAATAAAAAAAGACTTGGAAAAAGAATTTGAAAAAGAAATATCTGAGATGGATAAAGAACCGACCGAGTCCGAAACTGTGGCTCCTGATAAATCTACGATTGACAAAAACAAACAACGTGAGATGATAGAAAAACTACTGTATGTTATGGATGAAACTCCATGGGTTCCATCAAAAAGCAGTGGACTATTTCTCAATTGACAAGTTTAATTTAATCTGCAAACTGGTAGGTTAATGGCGACTTTAAAAGTACTAGATCTCATAGGGTTTGTGGACAACACCCTAAAACAATCCGGAAAAAAACGGAAAGATAACAACTTACAATACTTTTGCCCATTTTGTAATCACTACAAAAGAAAATTGGAAGTCCGCGTTGAAAGTCCATATCAATGGCACTGTTGGGTATGTAACGCCAAAGGCGTTGGTTTATTTTCGCTTTTAAAGAAGATGAAGGCGGGGCAATCTGAGTTCTCAGCGTTGGAGAAAATAGTGGGACGACCAGAACCAAAATTTGTATCAAACGATAACTTCGCCGACCAGATTGTGATGGAATTAGAGCCAGAAGATGTGACCAAGTCTAAAGATGCAGAGGTATCTTTTCCCGGAGAATTTAAACGACTATTTGACGACGATGGTAGCTATGGCTATAAACACGCAATGGCATATGCAAAGAAGCGTAAGATTGGTCCACAGGACATTATAAAATACAATATAGGATATTGTAACAGTGGGCCATTTGCAAGCAGATTGGTATTTCCGTCATACGATGCAAGTAACCATTTGAATTTCTATTCGTGTAGAAGCTATTACGATGGTAACGGACTAAAATATAAAAACAGTGAAACATCTAAAGATATCATAGGATTTGAGAATCTAATAGATTTTTCTTATCCCATACATTTATGTGAAGGTGCGCTTGATGCTATATCATTGAGGCGAAATGCCGTGCCATTATTCGGTAAAACTATGAGTCCGAGTTTAAAAGAGGCAATAATTTCAAATAACTGTCCCGAGATCAACATCGTGCTGGATGACGATGCGCTTAGGAGTTCAATATACATATCGGAATACTTACTTACGTTGGGTAAACGAGTTAAATTGGTCCGTCTTCAGGGCAAAGATCCAAATATTCTTGGGTTTGATAAAACTATGCAAGCAATTAAAAACACCGATTACCTTGACTTTAGGGGTATAATGATGCTAAGATTGGGGAAATAACTTATGACAGACACTTACACAAAGCTAGAAATCGGATTTGATACGGTTGAAAAAATGGTGCATATCGCAGACGTGCATATTCGACTAGTTAAGCGTCACGACGAATACCGTGAGTCATTTGAGCGAGTGTATGCATATGTTAAAACTACACCGGAGAAAACAATCGTATTGATTGCTGGCGACGTTCTTCACGCAAAAATCGATTTAAGCCCGGAGGCAATCCAGTTGACAAGTGAGTTCCTAAAAAACTTGGCCGATATCCGTCCTACAGTTTTGATTAGTGGTAATCACGATTGTTTACTTACAAACAAAACGCGCTTGGACAGCTTGTCGCCTATCGTTCAAAACCTAGATCATAGTAAACTTTTTTACTTGAAGGACACCGGTTTGTATGGGTGCGGTAACATACTATTCAATAACATGAGTGTGTTCAGCGATCCTATAGATTTCGTTGACATAAACAAAGTTACAAATAAGATAAAGAATCAGTTCGATACAAAGATTGCTCTGTATCACGGCGGCGTTCACGGCGCACTAACAGACATTGGTTATATAATTGAAAACAAGATTATATCCCCCATACTTTTTGACGGGCATGACATCGTTGCTCTCGGAGACATTCATAAAGCTCAAACTTTTTACATAGACAAGCTACAAACACTTGAAGAGTATAACTGTTTCTCTAAAGAACCGGATTTCGATCAATGGGAAGTTATTGACGACCAACTTTTGCCCGACAAGGTACATCTGCGAAAGAAAAAATCTCCTATATTCAGATTTCCATCAAGTTTAATTCAACAAAACCACGGTGAAGATTTATTGAATCACGGTCTTTCGTTTTGGGACATTAAAACAAGAACTTTCTCCCACGTTGAAATACAAAATGACTATGGATATTTTACGATAGAAATTGATGATGGTAAGTTGATTACCGATATATCAAACATGCCCCCGAAGCCAAAACTTCGTGTGAAATGCAAAGATAGCGTTGCCACCGATATCAAACGTATAGTTGCAGAGATCAGAACTTTAAAAAATGTCTCCGATCTGGTGTTCATGCGGGTGGACGGCGATGACGCCAAGAGGCAGATTAACTCACAAATTCAGACAAACCTGAATAAGATTTCCGATGTAGAATACCAAAATAAACTTATTGAAGACTATCTGAAGAATAAGTACCCCGATGTCATGGACGATGATACCGTCAATTCCGTAAAAGCTATAAACAAGAAAATAAATGATCTTGTTGTCGGCGGAAATGCGTCCAAAGGTATACGATGGAAGCCAGTAAAGTTCGAATTCTCCAATATGTTCAGCTACGGAGAAGACAATGTTGTTGATTTCACAAAGTTATCTGATGTGTATGGATTGTTTGCGGCAAATGCAAGCGGAAAGTCCTCGTTGATGGATGCTTTATGCTTCACAGCATTTGATAAAAGTTCCCGCGCTTTCAAGGCGGTTCATGTAATGAATTCGCAAAAGAATACATTTACTGGTAAATTTACATTTGAAATCAATGGAACAGAGTATGTTATAGAAAGAAAGGGCACTCGCGACAAGAAGAACAACGTAAAGGTTGATGTAAATTTCTACAAGATAGTAAACTCCGAGCAAATTTCGCTGAACAGTGAAGCTCGTCGTAGCACAAATGAAATAATCCGAGACTACCTCGGTGATTATGAAGATTTTGTGTTAACTTCACTTGCATTACAAGGCAATCAAGGTTCATTTATCGAGATGGGTCAGACCGAAAGAAAAGAATTGTTATCTCAATTCATCGGTTTAAATATATTCGATTCTTTGCATAAGGTTTCAAACGATCAATCGAGAGACCTGTCCGGTATAATCAAGGCTTTCAATAAAGAAGATACGTTCAAAAAAATATTGGATATACAAGCTTTGTCGGAATTACTAGAGTTAAAGATATCAGATTTATCTTCTCAGAAAGAAAAATTTGAAGTTGATATGGATAGTGTAGAAAAATTAATAGACTTTGAAAGATTAAAAATAGTCAATATCGATAATGTCCCAGTCAACATTGATAAATTAAAAACAGAAAAAATAGATTTGGAATCTAAATTGATTTTGGCTAAATCCAACATTGAAAATATTGTTAAAGATTTAACTCTACTGTCGGGATCTAAACTTTCGATAGAAAAAGAATTGTTGATATACGATTCGGTAAAATTGGACGCGGAATATAAATCTTACAGTTCAAAATCGTCTTTACTAAACAAGCAAGAAATTGCATTGAATAGATTAAAAGACTCGGTGGCAACCAAATTAGCCAAGATTAAACATTTGG
>Ga0209107_10001612_pt1 | contig 12654 bp, 14 predicted proteins | sample LakErihyJuly2011_2_FD_187460 | JGI IMG/M metagenome (GOLD analysis project Ga0209107, IMG submission 187460) | Freshwater microbial communities from dead zone in Lake Erie, Canada - CCB hypolimnion July 2011 (SPAdes) (version 2) | ecosystem: Environmental > Aquatic > Freshwater > Lentic >... | reverse complement strand
GCGCGACACGGTGCGGATGGGGTCGGTGCCGGCGCGGCGGTAGTGGGCGGTGTTGACGACGCGCAGCAGCTTTTGCGTGAGGGCCACGTCCTGCAGGATTTCGTCGCACAGGGTGTGCAGGCTGTCGCTGTCGGATTCCGACAAGGCCTGCACCCGGCTGATGGACGCCGACAGCGCCGGGAAGTCCTGCTTGCTGCGCATGCGCCGCAGGAGGTAGTCCAGCGTCAGGCGAGCGTCAGTTTCGGTCGCGGAAGCAGAGGCCGACATGCCCACTCCTGATTTAATGTGCGAAGTCCAGATCCCTGCGCCGATTGTGCGCCGAGCCTCCACCCAGCCGCCAGCCCCCATGCGCTTGACCGACGCCCCAGCCCCTGCATCCGTGACTTTCTGGCAAGCCTTTCGCTTCTGGCTGCGTCTGGGCTTCATCAGCTTCGGCGGGCCGGCCGGGCAGATCGCCATCCTGCACGAGGAACTGGTGGTGCGGCGGCGCTGGCTGTCGGAGCGCCGCTTCCTGCACGCGCTGAACTATTGCATGGTGCTGCCGGGGCCGGAAGCGCAACAGCTGGCCACCTACATCGGCTGGCTGATGCACCGGACCTGGGGCGGCATCGTGGCCGGTGCGCTGTTCGTGCTGCCCTCGCTGGCCATCCTGATCGGGCTGTCGTGGGTGTACGTGGCCTTCGGACAGGTGCCCTGGGTGGCCGGGGTGTTCTACGGCATCAAGCCGGCGGTGGCGGCCATCGTGCTGCAGGCGGCCCACCGCATTGGCTCGCGCGCGCTGCGCAACCGGGTGCTGTGGGCGATCGCGGCGGCGTCCTTCATCGGCATCGCGGTGCTGCAACTGCCCTTCCCCTTGATCCTGGCACTGGCCGCGGCCGCCGGGGCCCTGGGAGGTCGCCTGGCGCCCACGCTGTTCGTGGCGGGCGGCGGACACGGCAGCGCGGGCCATGACACCGGCACCACCGTCATCGACGACCATGGCCCCCGGGCCGAGCACACGTTGTTCCGCTGGCCGCGCCTGCTGGCCGTGCTGGGCGTGTCACTGGCGCTGTGGCTCGCACCGATGGCCTGGATGGTGGCGCAGCTGGGCTGGGCGCACACCTACACGCAGATGGGCTGGTTCTTCACCAAGGCCGCGTGGATGACTTTCGGCGGGGCGTATGCCGTGCTGCCCTACGTGGTGCAAGGTGCGGTGGAGCACTTCCACTGGCTGAACCCGCTGCAGATGATGGACGGCCTGGCGCTGGGCGAAACCACGCCCGGCCCGCTGATCATGGTGGTGGCCTTCGTGGGCTATGTGGGCGCACACACCCAGGCTTTGCTGGGGCCGGACGCGCCCTTCCTGGCCGGCGCGCTGGGCGCCGCGCTGGTGACGTGGTTCACCTTTTTGCCCTCGTTCATGTTCATCCTGGCAGGCGGGCCGCTGGTGGAGTCGAGCCGCCACGAGGTGCGCCTGACGGCACCGCTGACGGCCATCACGGCCGCGGTGGTCGGTGTGATCCTCAACCTGGCCTTGTTCTTCGGCGTGCACGTGCTGTGGCCGCAGGGCTTGGGGCATGGCCTGCAGGACGCCCTGGGCCGGCTGGACCTGCCCGCCGCCGCACTGAGCGTGGCTGCGGCCGTGGCGCTGTTCCGGTACAAGCGCTCGGTGATGCAGGTGATTGGCGGCGCGGCCCTGGCAGGGCTGGCGCTCAGGCTGGGGGGGGTGGCTTGAGCCAGAAAAAAGCCCCGAGCGTTTCCGCTGAGGGCTTGATCCACTGGGTTCTTCTTGGCGCGCCCGGCTGGGATCGAACCAGCAACCCCTGCCTTCGGAGGGCAGTACTCTATCCATTGAGCTACGGGCGCAGCGCTGCGGGATTCTAGCAGCGCGACCGCCTCTGCCACGACCTATAATCTCGCCCATCGTTCTCACCGCGCATCACACCGCGCGGCGCCCACGCGTCCCACCGCGTCAAACCAGCCTGTAGCGAACACCCATGAGCCAAGCGCCCCAATCCCACGAGTCCGGCCACGAAGGCCCGATCCAGACCCCCCAGCAGCTGATGGCGGCTGTGGCGGCTGCGTTCATCGTGCCGGTGGCTGTCATTGCCTTGCTGGTGAACTACGTGAACTCGGCCGCCAAGGACGCGGCTGGCAGCGACGCCCTGAGCGGGCAGGCCACGGCGCAGCGCATCATGCCGGTGGGCACCGTCGAGATCAAACTGGCCTCGGCCAACACCGGCCCGCGCTCGGGTGAAGAGGTCTACAAGGCCCAGTGCGTGAACTGCCACGGCGCAGGCATGCTGGGCGCACCCAAGTTCGGCGATGCCGGCGCCTGGGGCGGCCGCCTGAGCCAGGGCGATGCCAAGCTGCTGGAGCACGCGGTCAAGGGCTTCAACGCCATGCCTGCCCAGGGCGGTGCCGATTACTCCGACTACGAAGTGCACCGCGCCGTGGTGTACATGGCCAACGGCTCTGGCGGCAAGCTGGCCGAACCCGCGGCCCCGGCTGCAGCCGCATCGGCCCCCTGAGGCCTCGGCGACAACGCCTGCGACAGCCCCGGCGCCCCTGAGGCACCGCGATCAACCGGCCCATGACCAGTTCATGGGGCCGGCTTTTTCATGCCTGCGCTGTCATGGCGCGGCGGTGCTCAGCCCTTGCGCGGCGCCAGCACGTGGCCAAAACGCGCTGGCAAATCCGCAAAGGCCACGTCCTCAGGCTCCGGCCAGACGCCCACCACGAGGGCATCGGCGGCCACGTCCATGTCCATCGACCTCAGCACACCCAGGCCCAGCTCGGTGAGCAGGAAGAGCCGGCCGTGCTCGTCCACGAAGGTGGCGCGCACCTCGTGCACCGGCTGGCCGGTGTGGGCGTCCAGCGCAAAGCCCGCCTCGCCGCGCTGGACGCCCAGCACCCAGGGCGCGGCTTCCAGCACCACGTACACGCGCTGCGGGCCGTTCTGGAAGAACCAGGCGCCACGCTCGTCGTGGTCGTAGTTGCGGTGGATGAACTCCTTGAGCTTGTCGTGCAGGATGCGGCTGCCCTTGACCTGCGGGAAGGGCCCTGCGGCCTGGATGCGGTCGTCGCGCATGTACCAGTCGCCGCGGGCGTCCAGCGCCAGCCACTCGTAGCAATCGGGCACGTTGGGCCACTTCTTCAGCGCGGCTTTGACGATGTCGTCCATGTGTCTCCTTGGGGGGTTGCCCCTTGTTGCCCTGTGTGGCTCACAGATGATGTTTCAGCCACCGCCCCACGGCCTGCGGCAAATCGGCGACATGGCCCGGAAAGCGGCCGGCGGGAAAGCCGACGTGGCCACCCTCGTGCGGTTGCCACAGCGTCACGGCCGGGCCCACCTCGCCACGCGTGGGCAGGCAGGCCGCCGGGATGAAGGGGTCGTTGCGCGCGTTGAGCACCAGCGCGGGCACGTGGCGCATGGCCTTCAGCCCCGGCTTGGCCGAGCACCGCGCCCAATAGTCTTCCGTGTTGGCGAAGCCGTGCAACGGGGCCGTGAAGGCATTGTCGTAGGCGTGGAGATCCCGCGCAGCGCGCAGGGCGGCTTCGTCGAACAAGCCGGGATGCTGCTGCAGCTTGGCCAGGGCCTTGGGCTTCATCGACTGCAGGAACATGCGCGTGTAGACCTGCCGGTTGAAGCCGTGCGCCAGCGCGTGCCCGGCCGCGGCCAAGTCCACGGGCGATGAGATGGCGGCCACGGCGCGCACCGTGCGTTCGGCCTCGGCGCCCGCTTCCTGGGCCCAGCGCAGCAGCACATTGCCTCCCAGCGAAATGCCCACGGCCAGCAGCGGGCCGGCCTGGCGGCGTGCCAGGCGTTGCAGGATCCAGTCGGCCTCGGCATGGTCGCCCGAGTGGTAGGTGCGCGGCGCGCGGTTGAGCTCACCCGAGCAGCCGCGGAAGTGCGGCACGGCGAAGTCCCAGCCCTGGGCGTGCGACCACAGCGCGAACGCCCGGCTGTAATGGCTCTGCGAGGAGCCCTCCAGGCCATGGAACATCACCAGCAGGGGGCGCGGGCTGGGCGTGCCAGCGGGAGCGGGCAGGAAGTCCACGTCGATGAAATCGCCGTCGGGCGTGTCCCAGCGTTCGCGCAGGTAGGCCACCGGGCCGACGCGGCGATCCGGGTGGACGCGGCTGTAGAGCGCTGGCCAGATGGTCTGCACATTGCCGGCCAACGGGCCTGCACCGGCCAGCCAGCGGGGCGCACGGTAGCCATGCATGGCGAAACTCCTGGAGGCGCTCAGTGCAGCACGCCGCGCGGCTCGGTGATGTCGGGCAGGTCCTGCGCCAGACCGGGGCTGGCATGGTGCGCGACCATGCGCCAGCCCTGGGCTGTGCGCAGGTACACGTTGGTGGCCATCACGAAAGCGGTCTGCAATTGGCCATCGGGGCCCATGGCCTGGACTTTTTCGGTGACGTGGTGCACCGCGCACACCGCCGTTTCCATGCGGTGCACGTGCTCGATCGTGATGTGCACCGGCCCATTAGCGAACACGGCCTCGAAGCCGGCACGCACGGCCACCGAGCCCACCACGCGCGGGCCCCCGGGGTGCACGCAGGCGATGTCTTCGTCGTCGGCCCAGGCCTGCATCATGCGGTCGAGGTCGGCGTGCTGCATGGCGTCGTAGAACGAGGCCTCGGTCTCATCGGCCGTGGTCAGCAACACCGCTTGGGTGACTTTGGCGCGCGGGTCGGTCATGCGGGCATCCTCATGCTTCAGATCACTTGAAGACCACGGTCTTGTGGCCGTTCATGAGCACACGGTGCTCGGTGTGCCACTTCACGGCACGCGCCAGCACCACGCATTCGACGTCCCGGCCCACGGCGGTGAAATCTTCGGGGCTGAGGGTGTGGTCCACGCGTTCGACGTCCTGCTCGATGATGGGGCCTTCGTCGAGGTCGGCCGTCACGTAGTGGGCCGTGGCCCCGATGAGCTTCACGCCGCGGTCGTGCGCCTGGTAATAAGGCTTGGCGCCCTTGAAGCTGGGCAGGAAGCTGTGGTGGATGTTGATGGCGCGGCCCTTGAGGAAGGCGCAGAACTCGGGGCTGAGGATCTGCATGTAGCGCGCCAGCACGACCAGGTCGATCTGCTCGCCCTCGACCAGCGCTTCGACCTGCGCTTCTTGGGCGCGCTTGACCTCGGCGCCGGAGCCCGTGGGCAAGGGCAGGTGGTGAAAGGGGATGCCATAGCTGGCGGCCAGCTCGGCGTAGTCGGGGTGGTTGGAGACGATGGCCGGGATGTCGATGTTCAGCCAGCCCGAGCGCCAACGGAACAGCAGGTCGTTGAGGCAGTGGCCGTGCTTGCTGGCCATGACCAGCACGCGCGGCTTGCGCGCCAGGGCGCGAATTTGCGCGGCCATGCCGAACTGGTCGCGCACGTGCGAGAACAGCTTGTCCAGCGTGGTGGCATCGGCCAGGTGCTCGGGCGCAGAGAAGTGCACGCGCATGAAGAACAGGCCTGTGCTGTCCTCGCTGAGCACATCGCCGAATTGCTGGGAGTCGATGATGTTGCAACCGGCCTGGTACAGCAGGCCCGACACGGCGTGGACGATGCCGGTGGTGTCGCGACAAGACAGGGTCAGGACGAATTCTTGGGGCTTCTTCATGGTGCCTCCGATTGTAGGGGCCTGCTGTGACGGCCCCTCACCCTAGAATGCTCGTCAAAGGTCGAAGCCATGGGCTCACCGACACCGCCATCCCGCCAGACCACGCCACCGACACCGCACCACGAGGACGCATGGCCCCCTTGCCCGACGCCGCCGACCGCTCCCAGGCCCTGGCCGACCTGCTCTCGCGCGTCGCTTTGGGCGACCGCGCCGCATTCGACCGGCTTTACCGTGACACAAGTCCGCATCTGCTGGGCGTGATCCTGCGTATACAAAGAGACCGGGCCCAGGCCGAGGACGTGCTGCAAGAGGTGTACGTGAACGTCTGGCGCTCGGCGCAGAGCTTCAATCCCGCGCTCAGCCAGGCCCGCACCTGGCTCAACAGCGTGGCCCGCAACCGGGCCATTGACAGCCTGCGCCGTCGCCAGGCGGAGCCGCAGACCCTCAGCCGCTTCCAGGCCGGCCCGGACGAGGACGACACCGACATGCTGCAAGACATCGCCGCCGACACCCCTGGCCCGCTCGACCTGCTCGAGCAGGCCAGCGACGCCCGCGCGCTCACAACCTGCATGAAGGACCTGAGCGGCGAGCAGCAGCACAGCCTGGCCCTGGCCTACTACCAGGGCCTGACGCATGCCGAGGTCGCCGAACAACTGGGGCACCCGCTGGGCACCGTGAAAAGCTGGGTGCGTCGCGGCTTGCAGAGCCTGAAGACTTGCCTGGAGCGGGCCTCGCTGGCCCTGAACTGACATGGACTACAGCCGCCCCGAACTGGCCGACAAGCTGGCCGCGGAGTACGCCCTGGGCACCCTGAGGGGCCCGGCCCGGCGCCGCTTCGAAAACCTGCTGCCGGCCCACCCCAGCCTGCGTCGCGCCACCACCGACTGGGAGCGCCGCCTGGAAACGCTCACGGCGTCCACCCCCGCGGTGGTGCCACCGCCCCGCGTGTGGCAGGGCATCCAGAACCGCCTGTTTGGCGCACAGGACGCGCTGCAGGCCTCGGGCAGCCAGATCGGGCAGATGGCCTCGGACGCCGCGCGCAGCGTGGTGCGCTGGTGGGAGCGCCTGGCCCTGTGGCAGGGTGCCGCGGGCATGGCCACGGCCGCCGCCATCACCCTGGGCGTGATGCTGGCCCAGCCCGTGCCGGTGCAGCCGCCCATCGTGGTGGTCATGGGCGCGCAAAGCGGCGCGGCGGGCAACGGCATCCAGCCGGCGTCGTTCGTGGCCAGCGTCAGCGGCGATGGCCGCAGCCTGGTGCTCAAACCGCTGAGCGAGGGCCAGACCGTGGCCCTGAACAAGGCACTGGAGCTCTGGGCCGTGCCGGCGAAGGGCGCGCCGCGCTCGCTGGGCGTGGTCTCGCAGCAGAACGCCACCACGGTGTTGCGCACGGCCCTGCTGAAAGACACGGCGGCCTTCGCATTGACGGTCGAACCTCCGGGTGGCTCGCCGTCCGGCCAGCCCACGGGCCCCATCGTCTCGGTGGGCAAGCTCCAGTTGTGACAAATTGCCGCTGCACGCGCCCCACCTGCATCTGGGTGCTGCGTTGGCACCGGTTGCTGCATCTGTCGGGTGGGGTCGGCGCGTAGTGGTCTTCAAGCGTGCATGTTGCACGCCGGTGTCCAGGCCCCAGGCCGGCGCACCCAGCTCACCGGAGACCCCTCATGAACAACACCTCTGCCCTGTCCTTGCGCGCCCTGTCCCTGACCGCTGTCGCCGCCGTGGCCGTTCTGGCCGGTTGCGCCAGCCAGCCCATGGTCAAGAACGCCGAGCTGCCCGAAGCCGTGCGCGTGCCGGCCGGCAACACCCAGTCGATGTTCACCGTCGGCAGCGGCGAGCTGACCTACGAATGCCGCGAGAAGAAGGACATGGCCGGTGCGTTCGAGTGGGCCTTCGTCGGCCCCGTCGCCACCCTGAGCGATGCCAAGGGCACCGTGGTCGGCAAGTACTACGCCGGCCCGACCTGGGAGTCCAACGACGGCTCCAAGGTGACCGGCAAGCAAGTCGCCGTCAGCCCCGCCGCCGCCGGCAACATCCCCCTGCAGCTGGTCAAGGCCAACCCCGCTTCGGGCGCCGGCGTCATGCAGGGCGTGAGTTTCATCCAGCGCCTGAACACCGTGGGCGGCGTGGCCCCGGCCCTGCCTTGCGGTGCCGAGCAAAAGGGCGACAAGAAGGTCGTGGGCTACAAGGCCGACTACGTCTTCTACAAGCCCGCCATGTGATGAGGCGGTCGGGGCCTCCAACCCCGACATCGGCCGACATCGGCCCATGAAAAAAGCCCGGCATGCCGGGCTTTTGCTTGTCTGGCCACCCCTGTTGCCAGGGGCCGGGCACGCGGTCAGTGACCGTGCGCGACCTTCTCGCCAGCCTTGAGCTTGTACACGGTGCCACAGTAAGGGCACTTGCCCTCGCCATGGCCCGCCACGTCGATGAAGACGCGGGGGTGGTTGCTCCACAGCGCCATCTTGGGGTTCGGGCAGAACACCACGCCAGGGCCTTGCAGCTCGGCGGCGGTGACTTCCACGGTGGCGGGGGCTTGTTGCTTGCTGCTGTTGCTCATGGGGAAAACTCCGTCAGGGGCTCAGACCACGGGCGTCAGCCACTCGGCGTACTTCGGGTTGCGGCCGTTGACGATGTCAAAGAACGCAGTCTGGATTTTCTCGGTGATCGGGCCGCGCGAGCCGATGCCGATCTCGATGCGGTCGAGCTCGCGGATCGGCGTCACTTCGGCGGCGGTGCCGGTGAAGAAGGCCTCGTCGGCGATGTAGACCTCGTCGCGGGTGATGCGCTTTTCCTTGATCTCCAGGCCCAGGTCACGGGCGATGGCGAAAATGGTGTTGCGGGTGATGCCGTTGAGCGCACCGGCCGACAGGTCGGGCGTGTAGATCACGCCGTTCTTGACGATGAAGAGGTTCTCGCCAGCGCCCTCGGACACGAAACCGGAGGCGTCCAGCAGCATGGCCTCGTCGTAGCCATCGTCCGTGGCTTCCATGTTGGCCAGGATGGAGTTGGTGTAGTTGCTCACCGCCTTGGCCTGCGTCATCGTGATGTTGACGTGGTGGCGGGTGTAGCTGGAGGTCTTGACGCGGATGCCGCGCTTCATGCCGTCTTCGCCCAGGTAAGCGCCCCAGGTCCAGGCCGCGACCATCAGGTGCACCTTGGCGCCCTTGGGGCTGACGCCCAGCTTCTCGGAGCCCAGCCAGACCAGCGGACGGATGTAGCCGCTTTCCAGTTTGTTGGCCTTGATGACGTCGATCTGCGCCTGGCTGACCTGTTCTTGCGTGAAGGGCATGGGCATGCGCAGGATCTTGGCGCTGTTGAACAGGCGCTCGGTGTGCTCGCGCAGGCGGAAGATGGCCGGACCGTTGACGGTGTTGTAGGCCCGCACGCCTTCGAAGGCGCCGCAGCCGTAGTGCAGCGTGTGCGTCAGGACGTGGATCTTGGCATCGCGCCACTCCACCATCTTGCCGTCCATCCAGATTTTGCCGTCGCGGTCGTCCATCGACATGGGGGTGTCCTTTTCAGTGTCCAGTGTGCACGGGCTGTGCGCCGACAGGGGGCGCCCATCCAAGCCGTGTCCAGAGCTTTCGATTGTAGCGCCGAGGGCGGTCAGCGGCCCAGCGCCAGGCGGCGGGTGTGCTGCGCGATCATGCGCTCCTCGTCGGTGGGGATGACCCACACGGCCACGGCGCTGTCGGGCACACTGATGCGCAGGCTCTGGCCATCGTCCAGGGCCGATGCGCCGGCATTGGCCGCTTCGTCCAGGCACACGCCCAGCCAGGTCGCCTGTGCACAGACCTGCGCGCGGATGGGCGCCGCGTGCTCGCCGATGCCCGCCGTGAAGACGATAGCGTCCAGCCCGCCCAGCACCGCGGCCAGCGCACCCAGCTCGCGGGTGATGCGGTGCACGTACAGCGCCACCGCCTCTTGCGCTTCCGCGCGGTCGCTGGCCAGCAAGGTGCGCATGTCCGAGGACAAGCCACCCGACACGCCCAGCAGACCGGAATCCTTGTAGAGCAGGCGCTCGATGGCGCGGGCGTCCATGCCGCGCTCGTCCATCAGCCACAGCAACACGCCGGCGTCCAGGCTGCCGCAGCGCGTGCCCATCATCAGGCCGTCGAGTGCCGTGAAGCCCATGCTGCTGGCCACGCTGCGCGCGCCTTGCAGGGCGCACATGCTGGCGCCATTGCCCAGGTGCATGACCACGGTGCGGCCCTGCGCGGCGCGCGCATCCACCTGGGGCAACTGGCTGGCGATGTACTCGTAGGACAGCCCGTGGAAGCCGTAGCGGCGCACGCCGGCGTCGTGCAAGGCGCGCGGCAGGGCAAAGCGCTGGGCCACCGGCGGGCAGGTGGTGTGGAAGGCCGTGTCGAAGCAGCCCACCTGCGGCAGGTCGGGCACCACGCGCTGCAAGGCCCGCACCGGCGCCAGGTTGTGCGGCTGGTGCAAGGGTGCCAGGGGCACCAGGGTGTCGAGCTCGGCCAGCACGGCGTCGTCGAGCAGCACCGGCGCGTGGAAGTGGGTGCCACCGTGCACGATGCGGTGACCGACCGCGCACAGCGTGTGGCCTTGCAGGAAGGGCTGGATGGCATCGAGCAGGAAGCTCAGCGCCTCGTCGTGCCCCAGGCTGCCCGGCCAGTCGCGCTGCAGCACCACCGTGCCATCTGGCGTGTGGGCCTGCAGGTGCGGGTGCACGCCCAGGCCATCGATCTGCCCATGCAACCAGGCTTCGTCCTGCGCGCCAGGCGCAGGCGTGGCGGGGAAGAGCGAGAACTTCAGGCTCGACGAGCCCGCGTTGAACACGACGATGGCCTGGCTCATGCCTGGCCCGCTTTCGCTTGCTTGGCCGCCTGTGCATGGGCCAGCAACTTGAGGACGGCCGCCGAGGCCAGCCGGGTGCGCACGCTGTCCGCGCGGCTGGTCAGGATCATTGGCACGCGCGTGCCCAGCACGATGCCCGCGCTGTCGGCCCCCGCCAGGTACTGCAGCTGCTTGGCCACCATGTTGCCTGCCTCCAGGTTGGGCACGACGAGGATGTCGGCCTGCCCCGCCACCTCGGACGTGATCTTCTTCGTGTGCGCAGCCTCCAGGCTCACGGCGTTGTCGAAGGCCAGGGGCCCATCGACCAAGCCGCCCGTGATCTGCCCCCGGTCGGCCATCTTGCACAGCATGGCCGCATCGATGGTGGCCGGCATCTCGGGGTTGACGGTCTCCACCGCCGCCAGGATGGCCACCTTCGGCACCGCCACACCCAGCACCTGCGCCAGGTCGATGGCGTTTTGCACGATGTCCACCTTGCCCACGATGTCGGGCGCGATGTTGATGGCCGCGTCCGTCACCAGCAGCATGCGCGGGTAGGCCGGCACGTCCATCACGAAGACGTGGCTGATGCGCCGCCCCGTGCGCAGCCCCGTGGCCGAAGGCACCACCGCCGCCATCAGCTCGTCGGTGTGCAAGCTGCCCTTCATGAGCGCCTGCACCTCGCCGCTGCGCGCCATGGCCACGGCCACCTCGGCCGCCGCGTGGCTGTGCTCGGTGTGGACGACGCGGTAACCCGTCAGGTCCAGGCCCTCGGCCTGGGCCACGGCCTGGATCTTGGCCTGCGGCCCGACCAGCACGGGCGTGATCATGCCGTGGCGGGCGGCCTCCAGCGCACCGCGCAAGGCGCTGGCATCGCAGGGGTGGACCACCGCGCAGCTGACCGGCGGCAGGGGCGCGCATTCGCGGAACAGTCGGCCGAAGACGTCGTTGCGGCGCAGCACCACATCCACCGGGTCGCGCTCGTCCACCGTCTGCTGGGTGGACGGCGCCCGCACCGTGATCGCGCCACTGAGCAAGAGGGCGTCAGCGTGGCGCACCTGGCAATCGAAGGTCAGTTGGTCGGGCGCTTGCTTCTCCACCACCGTGACCGTGGCCATCAGCGCATCGCCCATGCGGGCCGTGCCGCCGTACACCAGCTGGTGCGAGAGGATGACGGTGCCGGGTCCCGGCAGCTGGCGCTTGAGCATGCCGTGGACCAGCGCCTCGGCGCTCACGCCCTCGCACACCGGGCCATCCCCGGCCTCTGTGCCGTCGCGGGGCGCGAAGGGGTTGGCCTCGCCCGACACCAGGGCCATCAGCTCCACCTCATGGCGCGTCACCGTGTGGTGGATCACCAGCGAGGCGCCGATGTCGATCTGGTCGAAAGTCAGGTTGGTCAAGGCGCTCATGGCAAGTTCAGCGGTTTCTGCAGGTTCGGACTGGCGGTTCAGGCTGGGGGACATCGCGTGCGGCCCATCGTCAGGCGGCGGTGTGACAAGCATATGGCCTGGCTGGCGCGTGCGCGGGCTGTGCCACATCCTCGCGCGGCTGTCTTGATCCAGGTCCAATCCCGCACGCTTTGGCAGGGCATGGATTTCCCGCCTGACGCCTCAAGACGACTGGTCATATTCTTTGCCCATGCCCCGCACAGCCGACAAGACCGACATCCCGCGCCGCCTCGCCGAGGCCGGCTACCTGCTGTTCACCCGCTTTGGCTACAACGCCACCGGCATCCAGCAGATCACGGACCAGGCTGGCGTGCCCAAAGGCTCGTTCTACAACCACTTCGACAGCAAAGACGCCTTCGCCGCTCAGATCATCCGCAACTACGCGGCCTGGGTCGACCAAGCCTGGGCGCAATGCCTGGCCGACGCACCGCCCGACGCGCTGGGCGCCATCCGCCACACCTTCACGCGCTTCATCGCGCACCACGGCAACACCCAATGCCAGGGCTGCCTGGTGGGCAACTTCGCCGCCGAAGTGGCCGAATCCAGCGCCAACTGCCGCGCCGTGCTGCAGGCCTGCATGGACGCCTGGCGCGTTCGCCTGGCCGAGCTCATCGCCCGCGCCCAGCTAGAAGGCAGCGTGCGCCGTGACGTCGATGCCGCCGTGCTGTCGGCCCTGTTCTGGGACGCCTGGGAAGGCGCCTTGCTGCGCATGAAGATCGCGCAATCCACCGACCCGCTCCAGCAGACCACCCACCTGCTGATCGACCACCTGCTCACCCAGCCGACCCGCGCTGACGCACGCACCTGACCCGCCT
>Ga0209107_10001611_pt1 | contig 12657 bp, 9 predicted proteins | sample LakErihyJuly2011_2_FD_187460 | JGI IMG/M metagenome (GOLD analysis project Ga0209107, IMG submission 187460) | Freshwater microbial communities from dead zone in Lake Erie, Canada - CCB hypolimnion July 2011 (SPAdes) (version 2) | ecosystem: Environmental > Aquatic > Freshwater > Lentic >... | reverse complement strand
TACACGTATGGGTAAATCCGTAGGCGCAGCGGTAGGCGCTAGGTTAGGACGTTCTTTATTGGAGTTAGGAGGAAACAATGCCATTATCATTACGCCAACAGCAGATTTGAAAATGGTAGTTCCTGGTGCAGTATTTGGCGCGGTAGGAACCGCCGGTCAGCGCTGCACCTCAACGCGGAGGTTGATTGTTCATGAGTTGGTTTACGAAAAAGTAAAAGAAGCATTGAAAAATGCATACGGTCAATTAAAGATTGGCAATCCATTAGATCAAGCAAACCACGTTGGGCCCTTAATTGATACAGCAGCTGTTTTGGCATATGAAGCAGCCATTTCAAAGGCGATTCAAGAAGGGGGTAAGGTATTGGTTGAAGGTGGTGTGCTATCCGGACCAGGTTATGAAACGGGATGTTATGTGAAACCGTGCATTATTGAAGCAGAAAATAGCTATGCGATGGTACAGCATGAGACCTTTGCTCCGATCTTGTATGTAATGAAATACAGCGGCGATATACACCAAGCGATTGCCATACAAAACGGCGTTCCTCAGGGCCTGTCTTCTGCGATTATGTCTAATGATTTGAAAGAAGCAGAAGCCTTTTTATCGCAAGCCGGTTCGGATTGCGGCATTGCTAATGTGAACATAGGAACTTCGGGTGCTGAAATCGGCGGCGCTTTTGGGGGAGAAAAAGAAACGGGTGGAGGAAGAGAATCGGGTTCTGATTCATGGAAAATTTACATGCGAAGACAAACCAATACCATCAATTATTCGGATAGTTTGCCCCTGGCACAAGGGATTAAATTTGATTTATAATTTAAGCATTTCCTGTTCCCATTCCCACTTTGCTTTCCTATCTTTGTAAAAAGATTGGCATGCAATTATTAACAGTGGGAAGTGTGGCCTTTGATGCCATTGAAACTCCGTTTGGAAAATCGGATAAAATTGTAGGAGGCGCGGGGACATATATCTCCCTTGCCGCTTCGTTTTTTAATAGAAATCAAGCCTTAGTTTCTGTGGTTGGGGAAGACTTTCCTTCGGATGTTCTTGACGCTATGGTCAACAGGGGAATTGATATTCGTGGCATTCAAATACCTGAGGGTGGAAAAACTTTTTTCTGGGCAGGCAAATATCACAACGACATGAATAGTCGTGACACCTTGGTGACAGAACTAAATGTGCTCGGAACCTTTGACCCTGTTGTTCCCATGGAGTACAGAAATGCACCCTTTTTAATGTTGGGAAATTTGAGTCCGGATGTACAGCGAAAGGTGGTTGAACAAATGGCCGTTCGGCCTAAATTAATTGCGATGGATACCATGAATTTTTGGATGGATATAGCATTGGACGAACTTCACAAAACCCTTAAATTAGTGGATCTATTGATAGTGAACGATGAAGAAGCACGTCAATTAACAGGGGAATACGCATTGAAAACAGCGGCCAAACGCATTATGGACCTAGGTCCTCGTTTGGTAATTATAAAAAAGGGAGAACACGGTGCCTTGTTATTTAGTGCGGATGAAGTGTTTTACGCGCCGGCATTGCCTCTTGAGGAAGTATTTGACCCAACAGGAGCAGGCGATACCTTTGCAGGTGGCTTGATGGGATATCTTTCTATACAAGAGGAGCTTAGCTTTGATTCCATGAAAAAAGCGGTGATCGTAGGATCGGCCCTAGCTTCTTTTTGTGTTGAGAAGTTTGGTACACAACGCTTGGAAGAATTAACGAAGAACGAACTTGATGATCGCATCAAAGCATTCTATTCCCTTTCCCAATTTGAATTAGTGTGAGCATGGAACAACTACGTCTTTTACTAGAACAACTTATTGCCTTTGAATCTCAAGACGATTTAATCGCCATTGGTAGAGAAATTAACGAAGTAAAGATTAATTTCGAGGATCATTTAATGGAAGCGGAGCGCGTGCAACAAATCGCTGTGCTTGATGCGGCAGATAAAGGTGAACCGATTGAATCAATGGACTTTACCGATATTAAAAACGAGTTCATTACTCGTTACAAAGCCATCCAAGAGCAGCGTAAACAGCAAATCTCTTTAAAAGACACCTTAGAACGTGAAAATCTTAAATTAAAAAAGGGGTTACTTGAAGAGTTAAAGCGCATCATTGAGTCGGAAGAGGACATTGCTTCGGCATTTCAATCGTATAAGAACATTCATGAAACATGGAAGAAAATCGGAGATATTCCGAGAGACCAGCGGGATGGAATTCAAAAAGAATATGCGCGAGTACTAGAAATCTTCTTTTATACTATGCGCATTTATCGCGAGATAAAAGACCATGATTATAAGCGGAATTTACAATTAAAACAAAAGGTCCTTCACAAGCTGCAGCAACTTCGAAACGAGGAAGAAGACCTTAAATCTGTGGAACAACAGTTACGCGTATTACAGGATGAATGGGAAGAAATCGGCCCGGTTCAAAACGAAGAATGGGAACTAATTAAACCTAAATATTGGGAAACCGTTCGTCAAATTTACGAAAAGATCAATGTGCATTACGAGGCGCAACGCCAGGTGTATGTGCAGAATATCGCTGCAAAACGCGCCTTGGTGGAAGAAATTCTTGGTTTACACACCGCCGCAGACGAAGCGAAGTCCAATAAGGATTGGGATAAGTTGGTGGAACAACTCAAAGCGGTACAGGAATCGTATAAAAAAATCGGTCCAGGATCAAGAAAGGATAACGATGAGGTTTGGAAAGCATTTCGAGCGGCCTGTGACGGCTTCTTCGACCTGAAGAAATCATACAGTAAGGCACAGCACGAGGCCTATTCCGGGCTCATTGAAAAGAAAAAAGCGCTAATAGGAGCGGTGAATGCACTCAAAGATTCTACCGAATGGAAGACTTCTTCTCAGAAGATTATTGGATATCAAAAAGAATGGAAAACCATTGGGAATACAGGTAAATTGGAGAATAAATTGTGGGCCGAATTTAGAGGTGCCTGTGACGCCTTCTTTAATGCGCGCGATGAAGCTAACCAGTCTGCAGAGAAAGACCGAGAGCATAACCTTACCTTGAAATTAGCGCTAGTGCAAAGAATTAATGAGTTGGAGATTTCCGACCGTTCTGAGGCGTTAAAAACCTTGCGAAGTTTGGCGGCTGAATTTTCAGAATTAGGTCAAGTGCCACTCGCTAAAAAAGATGAAATTTATACGGCATATAAAGGGGCATTAGACGCTAAATATGGTTCCTTGGCATTAAGCGCTAAAGAGAAAGAAGACATGGCCTTTACTGCAAAAATAGATAGTATTCAAGCATCGCCAGAGCGTAATAAGTTACTTCAAAAGGAACGATTTGATATCCGAAAACAGATTGAACGCCTGGAACAAGAAGCAAACCGAATGGAAACAAACCTGTCTTTTTTCGCTCGTTCAAAAGGCGCAGATTCATTACGGAATGAGGTAGAGAATAAAATAAAGGACATGCAGCAACAGGTTTCGAAGTTGAAAGCTAGATTGAAACAACTCCCCAATGAATAGGCTTACCAATTCTTTTTTACTAGTCATATTTTTCCCCACCCTAGCGTTATCTATTTTTGTTGGTTTTGACTTTCCATTAGAGTTTCTAAGAACAACCGGTGAAAACATCCCATTTAAAGATTACGCTTTTGGTCTGTTTGCTGTTTTGATGGCAATATTGACTGGGAATCGAAGCATTCGCCGCTGGGTTGCTTTGTTTACCGTCAGTCAAACTGACCGCTTTGTATTTCATACTAAAGTGAGTGGAGAACGTAAATTACGCATTACGGTTTATACTGTGTTGGAAGCCGGTATATTAGCCGCTGTAGGCACAGGCCTTTATGTGCTTTGCTCAGATGCAGTCCTCTGTGCGTGTGTGCTGTTGTGCTCTGCCCTAGACAATCTATTGTTTTTATGGATTGGATTGCCTCGATTTGGAGTAGGATTGAGTAAAAAAGCAATCATTGTAGCCGACCGAGAAGTTGTTGTACTTTATTTTTCAGGATTGCGTAAGGTTAGTCTGTCTCAACAAACGCTGTTTTTTGATTACATGCAATCCCTCCAGCTTACCTTCCCGGTAGACTGTATTCCTGAGAATGACCGAACTAATTTTCTTCATAACTTAGAAGCAGTTACGGATAAAGATCGTGTCTTTATTCAGAATTTAGGGGAATGGAAAATGTAAACATACTCATCGTAGAAGATGACTTGTCTTTTGCAAGCCTGCTTCAAGAGCGTTTAGTTCTTTTGGGGTACAATTCATACGACATCGTGTCTATTGATGCCATAGCCGATGCCTTGGAGGTCAAAGAAGAGTTTACGCCGGATGTTATTCTCTTGGATTTGAACATCCGTGATTCCTCGGGCATTGCCACCTATGAACGAATTCAGGCAATTTTTGATGGGGCAACGATTATCGTGCTTTCAGGAATGGATAACCGCGCACTTTCACTTGAAATTGTTGCAAAAGGGGCCCAAGATTATTTACTAAAAAATGAAATTAATGCGGGGGTTCTAGATAAAACCATTAAATACGGAATGCTCCGACGAACCTTTCAAGTTCAGCTCACGGAATCAGAAAAAAAATATAAAGACCTCTTTTATAACTCGCCCCTTCCGATGTTGAAATTATCGGTGAGTACGTATGAAATATTATTTTGTAATCAAGCCGCACTCACCTTATTTGATGCAAAAAACGCCCATGAAATCGTGGGTAAATCCTTGAATGAGTTTATTATTTCTGAGGAGAATTTAAATTCGGATGAACTTACTCCACGTTGGACCGGGTTGTACAAACAACGCACCTTGCATCAGCAAGAATTGTCTACACAAATTATTTTAAATCAGTTAACGGAGGATAAAGAAGCATATATAGCACTGGTCGTAGATAAAACAGATGAACTGCTTTTTGAGCAAGGTAAATATGAGATTATTGCTCAAGCGGAAGAAGGAGAGAAAAAGAAAATTGCACGAGAGCTTCACGATGGGATTGGACAACAATTGGTGCTATTGAATTTATTACTGCAGAATTTAACGCCACTTTCTTCTCAGGAAGGGGCATTAGAACAAATTAAGCAGTTACTTCAAGGGTCGATTCAAGAATTGCGAGAAATGGCCTATAATTTATTACCGCCATCGCTTGATAAAGGATTTTTAAATGCCTTAGAACGCTTCGCTCACCGGATCAATGCCACAGGAAAGATGACCTTGAGTTTATCGATACATGATGAAATTAATGAGGAAAGCTTTGTAAACGTGGATCGATTTAATTTATATCGGATCGTTCAGGAGGTTTTGAATAACGCCTTGAAACACTCAAAAGCTTCGGAGATTTCCATATCCATTCAGCCAGTTAAAGGATCAAAAATTAGCCTGGTAGTTATAGACAATGGGGTGGGATTTAATAGCGAAGGATTAAACGAAGGCTTGGGAATGCAGAACATAAAACACCGCATGGATATGGCTGGGATTAAGGGGAGTATCTCCAGTGAAAAAGGGCGTGGAGTGATTGTTGAATTGATGTTTAAAGGGTGAAGATATTAGTTATACGGTTTAGCGCTATAGGAGATGTTTTACTAACATTCCCTGTAGTAGAAGCCTTGCAGCATAAATATCCTTCGGCCGAAATACATTTTCTAACCAAACCAAGTAACAAAGCAGTGGTGGAGTTATTATCCAGCAAGGTACATCCTCGCTTTTTGCAAGAATCACTCGTTCAAACAGCCAAGCAATTAAGAGTAGAACGGTATGACCTAGTCATTGATTTACACAATAATTTACGGACCTTTTTACTCCAAGTACTTCTGATGAAAGGGTCATGGAAGCGGTTTAGAAAATTAAATTTCCAAAAGTGGTTGTTTACTGCCCTTAAATGGAACGCCTTACCCAAGGTTCATGTAGTGGATCGGTATGCGCAAGCAGCCTTAGTTAACCCTACTAATGTTACCCTAGCTGTCTGCGACACGATTAATGGGATGGAATTATTACCCTCAAAGTACGTTGCATGGGTACTGGGTGCTACCTTCTCAACCAAACAATTTCCGTTAAGTAAATTAATCGAAACCATCGAACGCCTTGATATGCCGATTGTACTGCTGGGCGGCGAAAAGGAAAACCCATTGGCCAGTTCACTGCAAGCGCACTTTCCATCGCTTATTTCATTAGTTGGGAAAACGAGCCTTGCTGAAGCCGCATCGGTTTTATCGAAGGCAAACGTTGTGGTAACGAATGATACGGGGTTGATGCACTTGGCGGCTTTTTATGAAAAACCCATGGTGTGTATTTGGGGTAATACGGTTCCAGCATTTGGCATGTATCCCTACCAATCAGCACCAGTTTTTCATGCGCAAGTGAGTGATCTATCTTGTCGGCCGTGCTCTAAGATTGGACATAATACCTGCCCTAAAGGTCATTTTGATTGTATGCGCAAACAACAGACGGTAGAGATTTCCGAACAAATTACTGCGTTATTCTATCAAGAAAATTAAGAATTTCTTGAATTGCTGTGATGTCAAACGTGATTTCATTTGACCCATATTCGTAGGGATTTCCTGTGGCGGAAGGTTGGAACATATGATTTAATCCGTCAAGCGCTTTGATTTCTTTGATTTTTCCAGCACTTGGATTGCAATAGGTGGAAATCGCTTCTAAATTCATTCTCGCAGGAACTTGCAGGTCGGTGGTTCCATTTAGGGCTAAATAATGGCAATCAAGTTGCTTGAGGGCGGTCATTGGGTTATAATTCAAGAAATAAATCATCCAGGGATTTACATAGGCATCAAGATTTTGCTGTACCCATTCTTCTTTCTCCTTCTTACTACTTTTCTTAAGCTCTTTAATTTTTCCTTTTTTAATAAATTGCACAAGAAAATCAGTCGCATTTTTTCTTACCTGGTCAATCGTGTCCAGGGTAAGAATTGGGTAGAATTCCAAAGAAAATGATTTTATTTCTTTGAGCTCATTTTCCGTGGCACCCACCGATTTAGCTATCAATTGTTGCTGTTCTGTTAAAAGGGTTGAGCCTAACACGCCAGGTCCGGCCAAAGAAATTACACCATAAATTTCTGGATGTTTGGCGGCCACCATATTAGCAATCATCCCTCCTTCGCTATGTCCCATTAAGATGATTTTTTGGGTGTCGATATAGGATAAGGTCTTTACAAACGCGATGGCAGATTCGATGTCTGTTGCAAAGTCTTTGGAGGTAGCACCGTTAAACACCCCCTCAGATTTGCCGGTTCCACGGTCGTCCATGCGCAAGACTCCATACCCAGAAAGCGTTAATCGGTCGGCTAAAACTAAGAACGGGCGATGCCCAAGAATCTCTTCGTTTCGGTCCTGTGGACCACTTCCGGTGATTAAAATAACACAGGGAGTCTTGATCAACGTGTCTTGTTCTGGATGAGTCAGTGTACCCCTTAAATTAAAATCGCCTGTTGGGTTATATATGGTTACTTCATCTTGTAAATAGGGGATTGGTTCTTTAGGGTCTTGCAGTTTTTTTGTTTCTTGCTGTGGAATTTCTTGTTGATTAAACCTAAGTTCGGCGTTGATCATGCCTTGTTTGAAATTACCACGGATAACCATGGAGTCATTCAATTCTCCTTCATAGGAGGCTTGTAGTTTGTCTATGGTAAAACGTAGTTTCTTGCCATTCACAGAAACTGTAGACATTGGAATACCATTCGCATTTTGTTTCGGGCTATCTAAGGTCCCTTTCCAAATTCGCGCACTATCAGTAAGGTGTAATACGAGTGGGAGTTTTTGACCCATTACATCTAAGGTGCCATACCAATTACCGGAGAGCGATTGGCCAAAAAGAGCAGCACTGCAAACTCCAAAAAGAACGAATAACTTATAACGCATCATCTAAAAAGAGTTTTTTGATTTCAACGGCTTCGGAAGGTTTCATTTTTCCGGCTAGGATTAAATTCAACTCTCTCCGTCGCATTGCCCCATGAAATCGCTCAATTTCTTCTTCGGTTTCTGGGCTTAGTTCCGGTACTTGAATTGGCCCTCCATTTTGATCCACCGCGACAAAGGTGTAAATGGCTTGATTGCATTTCTCTCGTACACCGGTCACAGGGTCTTCCACAAAAACATCCACAAAAACTTCCATGCTGCTGCTGAACGCACGTGAAACTTTTGCTTCAAGCGTAACAATAGAAGATTGAGGAATGGGTCTTTTGAACGAAACATTATTCACAGAGGCGGTTACCACAACACGTTTGCAATGGCGATGTGCGGAAACACTTGCAATCACATCCATCCATGCTAATAGCTGTCCACCAAATAAATTACCGAGGGTGTTCGTATCATTTGGAAGTACGACATACGTCGTTATTGAAATTGATTCTTTGGCGGCTTTTGATTTCATAAGGTAAAGATAGTTAAATGAACTTTAATACCCCTTTCGCGTTTAAATAGAATAAATAAAATCGTATTTTAGCACCGAAAAAACATAAACATGAAGCATCTTCTCACCCTATTTGTTGCGTTCTTTGTATTAAGCACAAGCGCTCAAGTGAAAACAAAAAACACCTTTGACCCAAGCAATGCCAGAGAAGGTGAAGGGGTAGAATATTGTCATCAACACAAAAAGATGGCAGCCTTAATGCAGAATCCGGAATATCAGTATCACCGTATGATGGATTCCTTAGAGGAGTTTCAGCTTGCTAAAAAGCCAATTCAAAAAGGTACGGTATATAAAATACCTGTTGTGTTTCACGTATTGCACAACAATGGGGTTGAGAATATTTCAGATGAACAAATTTATGATGCCATTGAAAAAATGAACCGGGATTATCGGCTTTTAAATCAAGATGCGAACAACGTCCATGCAGAATTTCAAGGAATGCCAGCAGACATCGAGGTTGAATTTTTACTGGCTTCCAAAGCACCAAACGGACAGTGTTTCAAGGGAATTACCCGAACCCTCTCTCCAATGAGTTATCAAGGGGATGATGGTGGGGATCAAGTAGCGGCCATCATTGCTGGAAACGACGTGTTTAATGGTACTTGGCCAGGAAATAAATATCTTAATGTATTTATTTGTGGAGATATTGGTGGTGCCGCTGGGTATACCACAAAACCTTCCGGTTGGTCGGCCACGCAAATGACCAATGGCATTTGGATCCTGCATGATTATGTGGGCTCAATAGGTACCAGTTCGATCGGTTCAAGCCGCACAATGACCCACGAGGTAGGTCATTGGTTGAATTTGGATCATACGTGGGGACCTAACAACAATCCAGGTACGGCTTCAAGTTGTTCTACAGATGACAACGTACAAGATACACCTAATTGTATAGGAGTACAGGCGTGTATTATGAGCTCAAATACGTGTAACTCAGATAACGCCTATTGGGGGTTTGATATCCGTGACAATGTGGAAAACTACATGGATTATTCATATTGTTCTAAAATGTTTACTGAAGGACAAAAAACACGCATGAGAACTGCGTTACAGAGCAACAATACGGGAAGAGCGAATGTGATTTCTGCTGCGAATTTAGTAGCGGTTGGTGCAGGAGCTGCCCCTTATTTGTGTAAAGCTGACTTTACTTCAACACGATCTACCATTTGTGTTGGCGACACGCTTCAATTTACCGATGAATCATATAACTTGGTTAACGGCTGGAATTGGGTATTTACCGGAGGAACACCAGCTACTTCAACGTCGCAAAATCCAATAGTTGTTTACAACACACCGGGTGTATATAATGTTTCGCTTACTGCTTCAGACGGTGGAACCACCGATGCGGAAGTAAAAAATAATTTTATTCGTGTATTGCCTGCTCCGGCTACCATTCCATTTTGGGAAGGATTCGAGTCATATGCTTCCTTGAATAACCTAATCAACTGGGAAGTGATTAATCAAGAGAACAACAATGCATTTACCATTGAAAACACCACAGCTTATTCTGGAAACCAATGTGCGAAATTGGTAAATTTCGGTCAAGCGCCGTCGAATATAGATGAACTAATTAGCTCGCCTATCGATTTGTCAGTAGTACCAGCGAACGGAACGGTTACCTTAAGTTTCCGTTACTCGTACAGAAAAAAACTTGCTGCGGATTACGAATACCTCAAAGTTTTTATCACAGGCGACTGTGGGGAGAGTTGGGTGCAACGAAAAACCTTAGGCGGCACGCAACTCGGTTCTATAGCCTTAGCAACTTCATGGAAACCAAGCAGTCAAGCGGATTGGGCTACGGTTCATATGACCAATGTAACCAGCAACTATTTCGAGCAAAACTTCCGTGTCAAATTTCGCTTTGAAGGAGAAGGTGGAAACAACTTTTATTTAGACGATATCAATTTATATGGCGGTTCTCCTTCAAACACCATTGTATTGGGTGTAAATGAAGATCAAACCTTAAACAACATCACCTTGTATCCTAATCCGGTTCAAGATGAATTGTCTGTAGAATATAGTGCCACGTCGGCTTCTGAAATAACCGTGAGTATCGTAGATATGGCAGGAAAACAAGTTCAGGCACATCGTATCCAGTCTAATGCCGGTCAAAATGTAATCATGATGGACACGAAAGAACTGGCTGCTGGGAAATATACGCTATTGTTACAAGGAAATAGCGGAAAGACGACCCTTCCATTCATTAAGCACTAAGCCTTAAGGTAGGACCTTAGTTTATTTGCTAAGGGTTTTCCTAGTTTAAGGTCTTGTTCAACAAGGCTGGCCTTTTTAAATTGTTTCAAGCTAGGAAAATGCGCTTGTATTTTTTCGCGAGATTTGTTTCCAATGCCTGGGATTTCATTGAATTCAGACACTAAAAAGGAGTTACTCCGTTTATTTCGGTGATGCGTTATTCCGAATCGATGTGCTTCATTACGGATATGTTGCAGCAATAATAGCCCAGGGTTGTTTCGATCTAAAAGAATTGGGTATGTATCCCCAGGGAAAAAGACTTCTTCAAGTTTTTTGGCTAAACCAATTACCGGAATCTTACCCCTTAGATGTAATGATTCCAGCGCCTCTAATGCGGCAGAAAGCTGTCCTTTCCCCCCGTCAATTACAATCAGATCGGGTAAGCTTCGGTCTTCTTCCAACATACGTTTATATCGCCGATGAACGATTTCTTTCATGGAAGCAAAGTCATCCGGACCCACCACCGTTTTTATATTAAAATGCCGGTAATCGGAAGCGGAGGGCAAGCCATTCTTAAACACTACGCATGCAGCAACGGCATTGGTTCCTTGAAAATTAGAATTATCGAAACACTCGATATGAATGGGTGGGGAGGGTAAGCGCAACCCTACTTGTAATTGAGCAATGCGTTCACGAACATTAACCACATTTTTGGGTGCCTCTGTTTGATTGGTCCGGTGTTTTATGTTTTTTAATGAGAACGTTATCAGTTCCATTTTTTCACCGCGAATGGGTTTGCTGAAATGAAATCCTGGAAGGTCATTCGTGATATCGATATTACTTATAATTTCATGTTCTTGGCTATTGAATCCCATGTGAAGTTGATGCCAAATGATTTTAGCGAGGTCATCCATGATTTCATTGATGGGAAGATTCACATGATCGGAAACGGAGAAATCTACGCGACCTTCTCGAACCCATAGGTAATTGTAATAAACCAAGTTGGCCTCTTGTGACAAGGTTAATACATCACAGTTTATTTTCGGATTATTTACCATCACGGATTTCGCGTGGTATCCTTCAAGTGCTTCCAGTTTTATTTTCACTACCTGTGCTCGTTCAAACGCCAGGTTACTTACGTGTTCACTCATTTGCCGCTTAAGCGCTTGAATCAAAGCAAAGGTCTTACCCTTAAGGAGTAAGCGAATTTCCGCGATATACCCCTCGTAAAGTTCATTAAGCGCAGCATTAATGCACGGACCATCACAGCGTTTCAAATGATATTCTAAACAGACTTTGTATTGTTTACGTTCGATGGCTTGCTGAGATAAATCTAATGAACAGGTGCGAATCGGATACAAATCGTGGATAATATCCAAAAGCTGCCTATGAATTCTACCTTTAGGGTAAGGCCCAAAGTATTCATCTTTATTTATATAACGTGTTCGTGTGATAAACACCCGAGGGAAGGGTTCCTTTTTCAGGCAAATCCAAGGATAGGTTTTGTCATCCTTTAATAGAATGTTATACCGTGGTTTATTTTCTTTGATGAGGTTGTTTTCGAGTAACAAGGCATCCATTTCCGAGTCAACTAGTATCAGTTCAATCGAATGAATTTGCCTTACAAGAATTCTTGTTTTCGCATCCTCGTGCGTTTTATTAAAATAACTCGAAACCCTTTTTTTTAGGTGTTTGGCTTTGCCGACATATAGTAATTTCCCGTTCGCATCATAGTATTTATAGACCCCCGGGGAATCGGGTAGGAGCGTAAGAAATCCTGGATGAGTAACTTCGATCCTCATGTTGCGAAAGTACAAAAAAAAGCCCCGGATTCCGGGGCTTTAAATGCTTGAAGTGCTTACTTAATGTTTAATTACTTGTTTCGTAATCGTTCCTTGATTCGTTGAAATTACCACATGGTAAATTCCTTTTGCTAGGTTACTTAGTTCTAATTCAGCAACAGATCCATTGAGTTTTGAAAGCTGACGAACACTTTTTCCTGTGATATCAAGCACATCAATTTGATTCGTTTCTTTAGCCAACTCACCCAATGCGATCGTTATGTTATTTACT
>Ga0209107_10001610_pt1 | contig 12659 bp, 12 predicted proteins | sample LakErihyJuly2011_2_FD_187460 | JGI IMG/M metagenome (GOLD analysis project Ga0209107, IMG submission 187460) | Freshwater microbial communities from dead zone in Lake Erie, Canada - CCB hypolimnion July 2011 (SPAdes) (version 2) | ecosystem: Environmental > Aquatic > Freshwater > Lentic >... | reverse complement strand
CCTCAGCGTAGTAACGGTCCCGGAGCAGCAGCTGCTGGGCGACCGGCTTACGAAAAACCTCGCGCGTCCGGCGAATCCGCACATCGCCAACCTGCCCCTGCCAGGCGGGAGCTTCAGGAGAGTGCGCCGCGCCCAACAGCCCAAAATCTGGCATCGGCACATCGATCCACAGCGGACCACCCTGCAGCAGGTCCCGGATCTGCTGTAGGCACTGAAGCTGCGCGCGCCGCGAGGGCAGGAAGGAGAACGCCGCATTGGGAATGACCACGGCATCAAAAATCCCGAGCTCAAGCCCCGCCAAGTGACACATGTCCCCGACCCGATAGTGCGCCACTCCCTCCCGCGCGGTCGCCCGGGCGCGGTCGATCATTGGTCCCGACAGGTCTACCCCGACCACCTCCCGATCGGGGTGCACGAGACCCTCACTCACTCTGCCGGTGCCACAGCCGAGCACCAACACCCGACGCGCGCCTGACAAATCCCGAAAGTAGGTGGAGATGTCTGCCGTGGCTCCGGCGAACTCCACATCGTAGAAGGCGGGAATCTGGGCGTAGGGATCAACCATGCCGCCGCCTAACCTTGCCGGTAGCTTCAGTACACGCCCGGAAAGAACCGTTTGGTTACAGCCATAAATGCCTGATACCGCTCACCGAAGGCCGCGAGCAAGATCCGCTCCTCAGCGCGTGCCCGCTGGTCGCCAACCCAGGCAATACCGAGGATGCTGCCGATCGTCAGCGCGTTGGGAACCCAAACCGCAGTGCCGAGCGCCAGCAGGATCATCGCCGTGTAGATCGGGTGCCGAACCAGACCAAAAGGGCCGTCTACGCAGAGCTCGTGGGTGACGTGAAGTTCGGCACGGAGCTTCCAGGAGCGAAAAACCCACAAAGTCCATAAAGAAAGTAAAGCTCCAGCGAGGATCAACCCCCAGCCGCAAGCGGCCATTGCTCCGGAGAGCACTCCCGTAGGCGTAGAGAAAATACCCCCGCTCATGCCGACGTACATGCCCAGCGTCGCGAGGCTGTGGCGCACAATAAGACCCTGTGCCCCCGGGGCGGCGTGCACCGCCGGACCATCGTCGCGCCCGCGCAACCTGTCGATTTGTCCCCGAATCAAATAGGGTGACCAAAACAAAAAATGCGCCAGATAAGGTGCAAGTTGGAGTAACCAGTTGGGCATCGTAGGCGCGTATCCTGCCTACAGAGAGATAATACATTCTTGTTTCCTTCGGCTACACCTTGCGCGCTTCACCCTCCACACCACAGCCCAAACCTGCGGCCGCGGCAGCATCCCCGGTTCGAGTGATGCGCTTGCCCGACGGCGAAGACACCCTCGCGGTCGAAGAGCCTCTCGAGATCCGCGTCGAAGGCGCTCCCACAGCGGTGACCATGCGCACGCCGGGGGACGACCTTGATCTGGCGATCGGGTTCCTCACCACCGAAGGGGTGATCGGCCCAGATGCAGCGATGGACGATGTGGCCGCGATCGCACAGATCACCACCAACGTCGTCGATGTCCGCCTCGCCGATGGCGTATCGCCGTCGCGAGCCCGTTCGGCAGACCGCGCACTGTTCGCCACCAGCTCTTGTGGGATCTGTGGCAAGGCGAGCATTGACAGGATTCTTCGGGGGCGCACCCAGAAGCTAAAGCCGATCGAGCCTACTGACGCACGGCTCATCCGGCTCACCGAGCAATTTGAAGCCGCCCAGCAACACACACGAACCACCGGCTGCATGCACGCCGCCGCGCTGTTCAACCTCGACGGAGACATCCTGTGCCTCCGCGAGGACGTCGGGCGGCACAACGCCGTAGACAAGGTGATCGGCGCGTGGCTGCGCACCGAGCAGGAATTCGACGACATCGGCCTCGTCGTCACCAGCCGGGCGGGCTTTGAGGTGGTGCAAAAGGCCATCACTGTAGGCATGGCGCTGGTGTGCACGGTGGGTGCTCCCACTACTTTAGCCGTCGAAGTCGCCCAAGAGAGCGGCTGCGCCCTCGTAGGGTGGCTACGGCCGGGCAGGGCGCGACGCTACGCCTGAAGCATCGCGCGCCGCGTACTGGCCAAGCAGCTCACCGAGGGCATCCCTGTCGAACAGCGCACCGGGGAGCGCGCGCAGCAAGCTGGCCGCTCCGTTCATCGCAGCCGGTGTGGCCGCGGTTGAGGCTCCGGCGCTGAGCATCACCCGATGGATCTGCTCAGTCCGGGTGAAGCTCGCTATAAACGAGGGAGAGTGGCTGTGAAGCACCGGAGCGTCCACCACCAACGCGGTGCGGTGACGCAGTCCCCAGAGCCAGTCTTCCGCCGTGGGCACAGCGTCCAAAGGGTCGGCGCGTAAGGACGCGGTTCGATGCAGCGCACACACGTGGTCGAGTCGCGTGTCGGGAACATCCCCAGACTCTGGACACCACAGCCGAAGTCGATCGCGGGTACGTCGCGAAGCATCCGGCCAAGCCACCTGTCGCGCCCAAACCGCGTCAGCACCGGACTGTTCAAGGTGCTCCACCATCGTACGCACAAACCCTGCCCCCAGAGGCAACGCATCGTCTACGGTGAACAACACATACTCTGTGTCAATCTTTGCGACGGAGTCCTGGCGGGTGCGACCGTGCCCGGCCCACGCTACGCGGGACACCTGCGCTTCAGGGATGCTCGGTATCGCTCCCGCACCATTCCACAGCACGCGGATAACCACAGGTTCATCCTGGGCAGTGAGGCTGCGAATTCCGATTGGAGCACCGCGGTTCGCTGGGATGACAACGGTCACCCGCGGTGCAGCTCTCCCGGTTGGACGCGCTGCGGGAGCCGACCACCGCGCCCATTCCTGCGCGATAGCTGTACCCAGATTGTGACGCAAATTGTGACCCAAATTGTGACCCAAATTGTGACACAAGGGCGCAACCTCAGACGCGCGCCAGCCTCCACACGCGGTCGTTCTCAACTCCACCGGCTCCCCTGAACGCAGCGCGTCAGCGAATCGCTGCGGACGCCAGCGCTCAAGGATCAACGCAGCCGCGCCTCGGCGATCAGACGTCGCAGTCCGTCCTCCAGCGCGACCTCAGGCTGCCAACCGAGGTCGGCGCGCGTTCCGGCATCGTGCAACGCATATCGGGAGTCTTGCCCGGGCCGATCTTCAACACATTGCACCGATGCGTTACCGCATAGATCCGCGATGTAGGTGGCCATTTGGAGGTTTGTCTGATGGCATTGCGCCGCGAGATGAAAAATCGTACGCGGACCGTCGTAAGCAACGACCCGCGCCATTCCACGCGCAAAGTCTTCGACGTGCAGCCAGTCGCGAACGGCGAGACCCGCGCCGTGCACCGGCAAGGGCTGGCCTGCCAACGCAAGCCGCACCCAGCCAGAGACCGCTTTTTCCTCATGCTGACGCGGACCGTAGTTGTTCACGCACCGTACGATGCTGGCTGAAAATCCAAAGCAGCGCTCCCATACGCGCACCAATCCTTCGGCAGCGGACTTGGTGACCGCATACGGATTGCCAGGGGCATGGGCAGCGTCTTCCCGAAAGGCTACGCCTGTAGGGGCGGCGCCGAACACCTCATCGGTTGACACATGAATGAGCCGAACTGACGCACGGCTCGAAGAGCGGCGGGGCGCTGCGCCACGGCACGCATCGAGCACGACGCGCGTACCCTCGACGTTGCTGCGTACGAACGGCGCAGCATCCAACAGCGAGCGCTCCACATGGGTCTCTGCCGCCATGTGGACGACGGTGTCTACCCCGTCAACGAGCGCCGCGACTATCGTGGGGTCGCACACATCTCCATGCACAAAGTTCAGGTCCAAGCCGTTCAAATGGCTCTTGGACCCCGCATAGGTGAGCGCGTCCAACACCGTGACCGTGTGGCCCTCCTCTACAAGCTGCCGCGCGACCGCAGACCCCATGAAGCCGGCGCCACCGGTCAGCAGCACCTTCATCCGTCGTGCCGTTCCCAATCAAAATCAAGTACGCCGTGCGGAGCGACGCGTACTTCATCCGGAGCTGCGGCGTTGAACGGGTGGCTGACGACGTTGACCACCATCGCCTCTACACCGGTGATGTTCTTGAGCCCGTGCCACACCCCCGCAGGCACGCGCACCAGGACGAAGTTGCGGTCGCCCATCACGATGCGCATTTGAGCGCCGCAGGTCGGCGAATCCGGGCGGCTGTCTACCAGCCCCAACAGCACGCGCCCCCGCAAGCAGGTCATGCGATCCCATTGCTCCCGATGCAGGTGCCAGCCTTTGACTACGCCCGGGTAGAGCGTTGTCACGTAGACCTGACCGAAGGGCACCGACATCAGCTCGGGATCGTCGGCACGCACCAGCTCAGCGAGCGAGCCGCGCTGGTCTGAGTGCCAATGAAGTGGCCGTATGAGGACGCCGTCAATCACAAAACGCTACTATCGGGGTACCCTTAGGTATGCTCGCTTTGCTGCCTCCCCTGGTCAACTCCACGCAAGCCCAACTGCTCATTTCCGCAGGCGCGACCGTGCTCGATGCACGCTCGACGCTGCACTTCTACGCCGATGGACACCTCACTACAGCGGTGCGCGTGGGGTGGCGAATCGGAACAAGCGGGAGCCCGTCCGACGGCAGCCTCGGCGCAGTCGATGCCGCTGCGGCCCAATTCGCAGCCTTAGGCGTCCGAAACGACCTGCCGGTGCTCATCGTCGGCGACTGGGACGCCGGGTGGGGAGAAGAGGGGCGGGTATACTGGGACCTCGAGTACCTCGGCCACAAAGATGTCCACGTACTGCGGGGCGGCATGCGCGCATGGACAGGTCCCCGCAGCACAATCTCCACGTGGTCGGCCTCTGCGGGTGATTTTGTCGCCGACCCTGACTCGGCCAAACGGGTCTCCACCGCACAGCTTGTCGCAGCGCTCGCGGCCCCGTCGCCGCCACAGGTCTGGGACGTGCGCGATGCCAGCGAATTCAACGGCGCTACGCCTTACGGCGAGACGCGCGGCGGGCACATCCCCAATGCGGTGAACATGCCGTGGCGCGAGCTCCTCACCGCCGTGCCCCCGCAGGCTCAAGGGCCGATCGTCGTGACCTGCACCGGCGGCGTACGCAGCGGAATGGCGTATCTGTTGTTGCGCGATGCATTGCACGACGCGTCACCCGGCGCGCTCGGCGACGTCAGCGACGCAAGTAAAGTCACAGTTGCCAACTATGACGGTGGCATGTGGGAGTGGGCCCGATCGAGCCATCCCGTCAGCACATCCAATGATAAAACCCAACGCTGAGTCTGCCAGCCTAAAAAACACCCCGAGCATGCCCTCGGAGCGGGGTCAGAACGCACTCAGAAAACGTACCCAAACGGGTGACCGGACCCCAAACGTTCCACGTGAAACACGCCGCTGCCACCGGCTCCCCAAGGCCAGCGAGCCAACGACATGGGCTCGATTTTCGCATTAGACCGCTGGCTGTCCCCGAGGCTGAAATGCACTTGTCTGAACGCGCCCGCTCCATTCAGGAATCCGCCATCCGCAAGCTGGATGCCGCAGTGAATCGCTTTCCCGCGGTGCACTTCCACCGCATGAACATTGGGCAGCCGGATGTCCCGACGCCCGCTGCCGTGCTCGCAGCGCTTGCTGCAGAGGATGGCCCCGTGCTTGCCTACGGGCCCGCTTCCGGCCTGCCTGAGTGCCGGGATGCCGCCGCGGCTTTTCACAGCCGTACCAGTCCGGGCATCACGCGCGAACACGTCGTAGTTACCCAGGGAGGTTCCGAGGCGCTGCTGTTCGCGATGGTCGCGCTCTGCGACCCGGGGGACGAGATCCTCGTTCCCGAGCCGTACTACACCAACTACAACGGCTTTGCGACGTTCGCCGGCGCACGCGTCATCCCCGTCCCCACCCGACTTGATCAGGGCTTCGCGATCCCCGAAGATGACGTCCTCGACACGCTGATCACGCCACGGACGCGCATCTTCCTGTTCGCCAACCCCGGAAACCCCACCGGAGCGGTCTACGGCGCCGACCAGCTACGCCGCGTGGCAGCCTGGGCCAAGCGGCGCGGCTTGTGGCTGGTGGCCGACGAAGTGTACCGCGCGATCTGGTTCAACGAGCCCCCGCTGTCAGCGCTCAACCTCAAAGAGCACGAAGACCACGTGATCATCGTCGACTCCACCTCCAAGACCTTTTCGGCCTGCGGTCTACGCGTCGGCTTTCTAATCTCCCGCAACCTCGAGCTGATGGAGCGCATCGAGCGCTTGGGTCAGGCTCGGCTTGGCCCCCAACCGCGCGGGCAGCGCGCAGCCATCGCTGCGCTCAACCTGCCGGACACCTACTATGAGGAGGTGCGCCACATCTACCGCGCCCGCGTAGACGCGATGATCGACGCGCTCGCCAAGCTCCCCGGCGTGACATTTCACCGCCCCGAGGGTGCCTTCTACTCGATGGTGCGCCTGCCGGTCGCCGACACCGAGCGTTTTGCGCGCTGGCTGGTCGAAGACTTCCGCGACACCACGTCGGGACGTCCGGAGTCGATCGTCGTCGCTCCGGGGCCAGGCTTCTACGCCGATCCCACCAAGGGGCGCGACGAGATCCGCCTCGCCGCCGTTCGGGAAGAGAGCCAGCTGCGCCGCGCCGTCGAGGTGCTCGGGGCGGGGCTGCGCGCATACCGCGGCTGATTTAGGCGGTCGCGGGTCCCGAAAAAGCCCCGGCGGGATCAGTCCTCGTCGTCCACGGCCTCATCCAACGCGCTCTGGATTTCAGCATGAGCGTGCGTGTCTCCGCTGCGCTCGGTCGCGGCCAATCCGGAGCGCAGGATCCCAATGCAGCCGGCGCGGTCTCCAGACTCGCGCGTGGCCATGCCGTAGTGGTACCAGCCAGCCCCGTAGCCGGGGTTCAGCTCCAACAAGCGCTGGAACGTGCTGAAGCACGCAGCCCAGTCCTTCACTTTGCGAAGCTCCATCGCCAAGGTGTAAAGTCCGAAGCGATCTTCCGGCTTCTTGAGCACGTACGCTTGGGCCGCTTGCAATCGGGATGTCGGGGTCTCAGCCATGGGATACTCCAGAGCGCAGGCGTATCGCGGCGCGAATCTCGGCGTTAACGCTGCCGCCGGGTTCAATGTCAGGTACAATAGCGCCCTGTTCTGAGGAATCATGCTTGGTCACCGTTCATCCCCGCTGCTCCGCCCCGCGATCCTCGTACTCACCATCGGCGGGCTGGCCTTCAGCGGGCTGGCCGGATGCGGCGGCACCATCAAAAATTCCTACACCGATCCAGGGACCACGCCCCCGGTAGAGACCACCCCGCCCGACATCTTCCTGAGCGCCTCGGCCTATGACTTTGGCACGCTCAAGATCGGCGAGCGCGTCGCGACGACCGTCACCGTAGACAACCACGGCACCGAAGATCTGCTCATCTCCGCGGTCACCGTCGATGCGCCATTCACGGTGACCCAGGGGTTGGTCAGCATCATCGGCGGCGGCAGCTCCACGGTCACGGTAACCGTCGAAGTCTCCGACTATCTGCCGCATACCAGCTCGGTGACCTTCGCCTCCAACGACCCCGACACGCCCAGCGCCACGTTCACCGTCACCGTCGCCACCCTGACCGACGCCGATGGCGATGGTCACATCCTCGTCGCCGCCGGAGGGGACGACTGCGACGATGACAACGCGAACGCCTACCCTGGAGCCGCTGAGATTTGGTACGACAACGTCGACGAGAACTGCGACGGCCTGTCGGACTGGGATCAGGACGGGGATGGCTACGAGACCGACGTGCACAACCCCGATCCCGAAGCGGGCGGGGGCGACTGCCAGGATCTCAACGGCGACTACCACCCCAACGCCGCCGATGCTCCCTACGACAACCGCGACACCGACTGCAACCAACAGGACGACTACGACGCCGACGGCGACGGTTCACGGTCGGACGCCTATGGCTCAGGGACCGATTGCGACGACAGCGATTCCACCGTCAACACCGACGGAGTCGAGACCCTCAACGCTAAAGACGACGACTGCGACGGCGTGATCGACATCGGCGCGTCGGGCGCTGGCGCGGCCTACATCTACGACGCAAGCGGAACCTACGACCGCGCCGGCTACGCTACCGCGCTCGCCGACGTTGACGCCGATGGTTTAGACGACGTGATCATCGGCTCTGCCTACACCAGCGCCCCCGGCCCCTCTGCCAGCGGCAGAGGCGCGATCTCGGTGTTCCTCGCCGGTCCGCTCGCCGCTAGCGGCACCGAGGTCGGCGACGCAGACACGTACTTCCGCGGCGTGACGCTAGGCGATCTCCTCGGCGCGGAGGTCGCGCGGGTAGGCGACTTTGACGGCGACAGCATCGACGACATCGCGTTCAGCGCAACCGGGCTCAGCTCGGGCGCGGGCGCGGTCTATGTGCTGTCGGGGAGTGACGCCGCATCCGGCGGAGACACGACCACCGCGCTGCTCACGCTGACGGGAGACGCGAGCAACGCGGCCGGGCGCGGCATCGCGTCCGACGTCGATCTGAACGGCGACGGCGTCTACGATCTGGTGTTGGCCTACGCGAGCGGCTCGAACAACGCGGTCGCCATCGTCTACGGCCCGGCGTCGGGCGCGGTGGCGATCACTGCAGCAGACGCGCGCTACACCACCGATGGGACCGAGTCCGCGTTCTACCGCAACGCCCCCGTAGGCGGCGACGTTGACGGCGATGGGTACGACGACTTGCTGCTCGCCGACGGCGCAGCGGACTACGGAGGCTACACCGACAACGGAGCGCTCTGGGCGCTCTTCGGGCAGGGCACAAGCTACAGCACGAGCAGCGCCGCAGACATCGAAAGCACGGCAACCGTGCTCGCGTCCGGCACCTCCACCAGCGAGGGCAACGCCTGGGCCGTCGGTCTTGGCGGCGACCTCAACGGCGACGGCGCACAGGAGCTTTGGATTTACAGCTCGGGCGGCAGCGCGCTGTACGAGGTGCTGGGCGGTCCCTCGAGGCGCGCAGCGTTTGACCCCGAGTCCAGCGCGACGATCACCTACACCTGGGGCAGCAGCTCCCCCGACGTAGAGCAGATCCGCAATGTCGGCGACTGGACAGGAGATGGCCTCGACGACATCTTCGTCGTCTCCGAAGACGCCTCGGGAAGCTACGGTCGCTCGGAGATGTTCAGCAGCGATGTTGCACCCGGCACCTACCTCGAGCGCACCGAGATGAGCGCGAGCCTGCTTGGCACCTCGGCCGATGACAACGCAAACCTTGGCTACGGCCAGAGCGCGGTCTCCGGAGACATCGACGGCGACGGCGATATGGACATCGTCACCGGTGATCCCGACTTCGGCTCCGGCGCAGGCCGCGCGTACGTCTTCCTGAACTCGCCGGTCGAGTAGTGCCCGACGAAAGCCCAACCGCCGACGCGGTGTGCACAGGATTAGGCCCGCTCCCAGAGCGCCTGATCCTGACACGCAGCCTCGGCGACCTTCATCAAGCGGCGCGTGCGCGTCTGAATGCTGACGAGGCGCTGCACTTTCCGGCGAATCTTGCGTTCTCCGAAGCAGCCCTGACGCGCGTGCTCCGCGAGGCCCGCGCATGTGGCGACGATGTACGCGTCATCCTCGAATCGCCGGTGCTCTCCCACATCGCCGCGCTCACCGGGGAGCACCCTCTCTTTCACTACCAGCGCCGCCCGAGCGGCTCGAGCGCCGCAGCGCAGGAACACACGCACCGCATCGTCGTGAAAGAGACGATCCTCCCAGGATTCAACCTCCCTACAGGGCCGTTCACCGTAGTAGACGAGTGGGCGATCCCGGTAGGACATTGGGCCCAGCTGCTTTGGGCCAACCTGCTAGGGCTGGGTCCCGCGCTCTGGCAAGCGCTCGGCGCCGGGGTCACTGGAGCGGCACGTCTCACTTGGGCCGCCGTGTGCAGCGGCAGCCTCGCCCCTTACCGGCTCGCGCAGCACGTCAACACCTACGGAAAAGGCTGTCAGGTACACCCCAACGCGACGGTAGAAGGCTCGGTGATCGGAGCTGGGGTCCGCATCGGCGCGGGTGCGGTCGTTCGCGGTTGCATCGTCGGCGAGGGCACGCACATCGAAGACCTCGCGCTGGTCGAAGGCAGCGTGCTTGGCGCACGCGCGTGTGTACAGCGGCTCGCGATGGTGAAGTACAGCCTCGTCGAGGACGGCGCGTTCGCCGCAGGCATCCAACAGCTCGCGGTGATCGGCGCCGGAGCGTCGGTAAAGCACGGCGCGGTGCTCATGGACCAAGCGTTCGGCAGGGCCGTACGCGTGCGCGTCCCCCGTAGACAGGGAGAAGATCCCGGCGAAGATCAGGGACCCGATCTACGGGACGCGCCGCACGGCATGATCGGAGTCTGCGTCGGCCCCGGCGCGGTCATCGGCAGCGGGGTCCGCATCGCCGCAGGACGCACCGTCGCTCCGGGACTCACGCTGGTCGCGGATCCCGACACCATCGTGTCGCGCACCGACCTGCCGGCCGGAACACGAATCGCCTACGCCGCCCACGGCGGATTGGTGCCCCAATGAAGTGGGGCGAACCCATGCTCTCCCAGGTGCTGTTCGGCGGCTACCTCGGGATGCTCACGCTGCTTTGGAGCGGGTTGTTGCTCGGCGTGTCGCGCTGGAAAAAACAGTTTCGCATGCCAGACTCGGACTGGACCGGCGACCTGCCCCGCCTCTCAGTGATCATCCCCGCGCGTAACGAAGCGCTGAACATCGCGACCTGTGTGCAGTCCGTGCTGGCCAGCACGCACCCCGACATCGAGATCATCGTGGTGGATGATGCCTCCACCGACGGCACCGCGGGTATCGCTACTGCGGCGGCCGCTGGTGACCCTCGCGTGCGTGTGCTCGCGGGTGCCGCGCTGCCTGCGGGCTGGGCCGGCAAGCCGTGGGCGTGTGAACAAGGCGCGCATCTGGCGACTGGCGGGCACCTGCTGTTCATCGACGCCGACGTAAAGTTAGGCGCCGATGCTGCACTATCCTCTGCGAAGGTGTTGGAGCGCCAACGCCTTGACCTGTTGAGCGGCTTCGGCACCTGGCGGCTCGAAACGTTCTGGGAGCGCGCCGCCATCCCGGTCATCGGATGGTTCATCCGCGGTGCCATCCACATCGAAGCGGTAAACCTGCCAAGTCGTCCGGAGGCCTTCGCCAACGGTCAGTTCATCCTCGTGCGTCGCGGTCCCTACGAGGCGATCGGCGGTCACACAGCGGTACGCGCCGAGGTGCTCGACGACGTGCGACTCGCCCGCACCATGAAGAAACGGGCGTATACCCTCGGTCTATACTTTGCCCCGGAGCTTTTTTCTGTACGGCTCTATCGGGGCCTCGGCGAGATCATCGCCGGCTACGGCAAGAACCTCTATGAAGGCATGGACCGCAAGCCGCACATCGCGATCATCGCGTTGCTTTTTCTGTTCGTCACCCTCGGCGCTCCGTGGTTGGCGCTCGTAGCCGGCATGACGCAACCCCAACTGCTGCAAAATGCGCTCGGGACAACCACATTCTGGCTGGTCTGGCTGGCGCTGACCTGCGCGCTGCCCATCGGCTTGCGTTGGCGCCTTGAGCGTGTGGAGGGTCGGTCCGGCGCGCTCGCGTGGATGCATCCGGTCGGAAACATCGTCCTCGCCATCGTGCTGGTGCGCGCGTTGACCGCAGTGCGAAGCTCCTGGAAAGGAAGGATCTTCCACGATGGAAAGGCCCTGCCCGACCCCGAACAATCCGGCAAACCGTGAGCCTACCGGGGCCACGGGTGCTGGGTCTGCTCCTCGGGCTAGTGACGGCGCTGATCGTGGGCCTGCTGGTGTGGAACAAGACGTCTCCGTTCGCAAATGACCGAGCCAACGCAGCGTATCTGGAGGGGGACATCGACGGCGCTCGTCAGATCTACGAGGAGATCGCAAGCGGTTGGCTCTCTCGCGCTACGCGGGGCGACGCCGCCGAGCGCGCGTGCTGGCTAGCGCTGCGCCGGGGAGAGAAAGTACAAGCCGTGCGCTGGCTACGCACGGCAATCGGCCTGTCGGATGGGCAAGAAAAAACCCGCCGACGCCAAGCGCTCGCCTCAGTGTACGCCTCCCGCTTTTCAGATTTCCGCCGCGCCGCCGAGGTCCTGCGAACGACCGCAGCCGAGACCGGGTCGGCGGAGTCCGCGATGGACGCGGCCCGGTTTTTCGCGCGCAGCGGCGATTGGGAAGATGCCGTCGCAGCCTGGAACGTCGTGCTTCCGCTGCTCGACGACGCCGAGCTCAAAGACGAGGCCCAAGCCGGACTACTGCGCGCAGAGCGGCACAGCGAAGACGGCGCAGAGGGCGGCCCAGAAGGCGACCTCCTAGAAAACCAAGCGCCAGATCCAGACCAGTCGATTAGCGGAGCCCCACCATGACCCGACAACTCGACTTTCGTGACCACCGTCGTACGCTGGGAGAAAACCGGTATGTCTACGCGGTGGTCTCGCGGCGCGCGGGAGGCCTGTCTATAGGTCTGAATCTAAATCCAGACAAGGTATGCAACTTTGATTGCCCTTATTGCCAGGTAGACCGTACACCGAGCGGCCTCGAGAACCTCACGCGCGGAGTCGACGTGAGCCGGCTCTCGGCGGAGCTGGACGGCCTGCTCGCGTGGGTTCAGGACGGCTCCCTGTGGGGCCGCGCCCCGTTCGATACGGCAGCGCCCGAACACCGCCGTGTGGTCGACCT
>Ga0209107_10001608_pt1 | contig 12670 bp, 16 predicted proteins | sample LakErihyJuly2011_2_FD_187460 | JGI IMG/M metagenome (GOLD analysis project Ga0209107, IMG submission 187460) | Freshwater microbial communities from dead zone in Lake Erie, Canada - CCB hypolimnion July 2011 (SPAdes) (version 2) | ecosystem: Environmental > Aquatic > Freshwater > Lentic >... | reverse complement strand
AACTCTCCTTGCTATACTTAAGCCATATGAGACTCATTTCGGGTACAAGGTACCAATGAAGGCTGAAAAGCTCTCTATAGCCAAGCAGAAGGCTTATTTGGCGCAATACATTAGAGACCTTAAGAACTCATCTCCTTGCATGGACTGTAAATTGATCTACCCATACTATGTTATGGACTTTGACCACGTAAGAGGTCAGAAGCATGCAAATGTTATGGAATTGATCAAGAGTCTATCTAAGAAGAAGATTGATGAAGAAATAGCTAAATGTGAGATTGTATGTTCTAATTGTCATCGTATTAGGACTTATATGAGACGTATATCTAAAGTTAAATAGGGTCTTCTATTTCCGCCGCACTTTTCGGACTCACTTTTCAATTCGCACTTTATTTAGTATAATAGAATTATTGGAACATAGCTCAGTCGGCAGAGCGGGAAGCTGTTAACTTCTAGGTCCTAGGTTCGAGTCCTAGTGTTCCAGCAAATGGGATTATTGCATAGCGGTCTAGTGTTATGAATCTCGATCTCGTTGGAGTTTTCTATAAGCATTTCCACCCTTACGAAATTTCTGCAACTCTTCTTCCTTTTTTTCAAAATACTCTATATCTGAATTAGTGGCATCCCTGGACTCAAGACTGTATGACTGTCTTTTAAATGGAACATATAGGGCTAATGGCTGCCCCTTCTTAAACTCAATAGGCTCTAAATTAGAATGAATCATAACCTGTTGATTAATCTGGTGATGCGTATCTGTATCAATAATTCCAGGAAGAACTGTCCAATTACGGTTAAACTCATAAAATAATGGTATTTGCATAACAGAGTACCCAGGAGATGTTATTATATGCCAAGGGCAATTTATTTTGAGTGTGTGTGTAACTTTTCTATCTCCCACATAGGCAGGAACATGTTCAACAAACTGTTCCCCTGGATGTACATCCCAGCCAGGAAACGGAGCAAACTTTTTTGAAAACAAAAAGCTATCATTTTCTTGAGGAGTCGCTGTAACATCTAACCACATGGGAACAATATATCCAGATCCAAAATAATCTGGGAATGAAGGGCAGTTTTTTATTGTTGGAATTCCATTATGGGTTAGCGGAAGATTTTTCCACCAAGAAGGAATAAATTTTTTTGAATCAATAGGCTTGCAGTCATCTAAATCTGATGACATATTAATAAATTTTATAAACGGTTTTTTATTAAACACACTATTAATTATATAGTATTATAATATTCTAGTCAACTAAATTTTAGTTTATCTAGATTCTATTTTAGCTAAAACCGCAGTTGCTGACGCAATTCCATAAAGGTAGCCAAGGACGTTAGTTAATTGAATACTTACACCAGGATTTAATCTTAATCCATATGCAGTAGAGCTTACATTAGGGTCTCCAATATAGATAATTGCAGACGCATGTGTGTTTTGTAATGTAACAGCTCTAATTGGACCTGTAATAGGCGTAATTTCAGAAGCGCTAATTGTATTGAGACTAGATATCATTGCCATAGATATATTATAACATAATAATTATTATGCAGGTCTTCTCTACCGCCGCACTTTTTCGAGCGCACTATTAATTTCGGCCTTTATTTAGTATACTTAAGACTTAAGCACCAGTAGCCAAGTTGGTTAAGGCCCCGAACTCATAATTCGGCTATCGCAGGTTCAAGTCCTGCCTGGTGTACTAAACCTCTATAGCTCAGCGGATAGAGCAACAGGTTTCTACCCTGTGTGTCGGGAGTTCGATTCTCTCTAGGGGTGCAAAAAGAAAAATCCCATTCGGAGGCGGATCCAAATGGGATTTTCTAGTGTATTGCTACACATTATACTGGGAGCTTAATCTGTGGGATGCTACAACCAGTACTTATGAAGTATAAAATAATTTAAATTCAATGTCAAGCATTTAGTAGCAAAATTTTCCATAATATACAACACATCTCACCCGCTTGACGGGGATATTAAGATATTATATAATAGATATAATGACAATATATGTAGCAATACCATGCATAGAAGATCAAGAGCTAGAATATACAATCTCTGACATTTTAAATAACTCTGATTACCCAGAAGAGATTACTATTGGCGTAGCATGCATGACTTCTATGGAATTTTATTTAGATATAGTTGAAAAATTTAAAGATAACTCAAATGTTATTATTAAGTATTATGAATGGTCTTTAAATAAAGGTGTAGGAAAAGGAAGAAAGAATGCCTTTTCTTCTTATACGGATCAAGACTATATATTGCAAATAGATTCCCACACTCTTTTAAAAAAAGGCTGGGATACTTGGATGGTTCAGTTGCATAAAGAATCTGTTGAAGAAACTAAAACTAATAAAACTATTTTAACTTCATATTTACCAGCCTATACAAATGATGGAGTTTCTAGATATTTAGAACATGATAACTTAAGCTATCCAGCTTTTTATAATGAAAAGCTTCCTCAATACAATTTCCCAGGATGGTTTGAAACACAGTTAAGACATTTCCCGAAAGATAAACAAAGAACCGAAAAGTTTTTGCCAAGCGTAAAGTTTAATGCTCATTTTGCTTTTGGGAATAAAGAATTTTCATTGTATAACGGTTTAGAAGATTTTTTATTTTACGAAGAAGAAATAATTCAGTCTATAAATTTAATTGATAAGGGTTTTGCACTAGTGTTTCCAAACGTTAAAGCAATGCTAGGACACATGTATGCCGACAGTCAAACAACCGTTACCAAAAGGAAAAACATGATTGATTATAGTAGAGAAAAGACTTCAGACTATATTAATGAGATAAATGAAAATTATTTTAGTTTTATAAATAATCCACTAAATAAAGAAAAATGTGATAAGTATCAAAAATATGCCAATATGCATTTAAAAAGTGGCCCAAGAAAACTTTATTACATACCAGAAAGGTATTTCCCGTGAGTATATATATATCGATACCCTCCTTGGAAGATAATGATTTAGAAAGTACAATTAGGCGGGCATATGCTACCGCATCAAATCCAGAAGATATTTATATTGGATTAGCTTTGATGACCAATGAAAAATATTTTAATTGGGTAAATGATATTTTCTCTTCATATAAAAATGTAACCATTAATCGCTTTGAACCAGAAAAAAATGTAGGTGTTGGAATAGGAAGATATAATGCAATGTCCATGTATTCTGGACAAGATTATATAATGCAATTAGATCCACATACACATTTTGAAAAAGGCTGGGATGATTTTGTAACCAATCTTTATAAAGAAGCAATTATTGAAAGTAATAATAAAAAAGTTGTTTTAACTACGTACCTACCCGCATATTTTCGAACAGGAGAAATAACCATAACGGATCCAGATGCAAGATACCCATTTTTTGAATTAGATCCCTATTCAGGACATTCTGATCATTCAAACTGCTTGCATGCAGCTTTGCCAGCGTATACAGATATTCCAATAAAAGAAGCAAATTTAAACTTCTTTATTAAAAGAAAAAAGTTTTTGCCAAACGTAAGATTTTGTGCACACTTTATGTTTTCTGATAAATCTTTTTATGCAAATACTGGTCTTCATAAAGATAGTATATTTTTTGAAGAAGAAATAATTCAAGCAATAAATTTAATAGATGATGGATACGCTCTAGTATTTCCTAATGTTAAAATGCCTCTTTATCACATGTATACTATGCCAAAAGAAACACTGTCAGAGAGAAGTAGATTTGGAGTAGAAGATCTGCCTACAAATAAAATTAATGTAGAACAAATTGCTTCTAAAAATTTTATTGAGTTTATTAATAACCCTTTAAACAAAAATAAAGTAGATAAATATAGATCTTATGCAAATTTAAGTAACTCTTTAAATGCAAAAAAAGACTGTTTTGTCCCTAAAAGGTTTAATTAACTCTTCCCCATTTAACTTTATTCCAACCACGCTCATGTGCGTAGTAGATAAATACTTTAACTACCGTTTCCCAAAAGGCAATTGCACCTGACAGGCTGGCACTTCTTGTTATAACATAGGCAACAACAAATGAAGAAAGTGTTCCCCATATGCGATAACTTAATGCCTTGGCAAAAGATCTGGCCTTAGTTACTGTCATCTTTATCTTTCTTTTTAAACATTGCTGCTACCATTCGGTCTTCAGCATCATTCATTGCCTTTCCTGATTTTTCTAATTGTTTAAATACCCAACTGCTTGCGTTTTTCAGTAGCCGAAATAGCATGAATTTTTGCCCCCAAGTCTACTTGTTCAATTTTATATCCCACATCACGTCCATACACAATATTGGTTATATTAGGCATCTTAATAACCATTCTTCCACCAGGTATTGTTTGTTTTACTTTTCTGAAAGACATAGGATCTTTTTCAGATGTCTTAAATGTATTTCTGACTCCTATCATAACCTGGCCGCCTTCAGTTTTTTTAACCGCTTCCTGATACAAAGCTTCGTGTCCTTCATGCCAAGGTTGAAATCTTCCAAGCATTAGAGTGGTTGGTTTTCTAAAATCTAAATTGTTTCTCCCAAGATTTTCAAAAATATACTCAGCCTCTTGCTCTACTGACATACCAAATTCAATTCTTACATCGTAATGTTCTGGATCTTCCCAGACTTTGTTTGTATCTTCAAATCTTCCTTCTTTAATTCTGTCTACCCAAATTACCCAATGAGCAAATCCAAACGCTTCACGAGTCTCTTTTGTAGGGCAAACAAAATCGCAAATTGCTATAAAATTTTGATTGTCTGCTATTCTAGCCAATGCGCCCATTCTGCGAGCCTGCTCAATTCTGTCCTCAGCAGAAAATCCTAAATCTTTATTTAATTCTCCACGAACCTCATCTGCATTAAAAACAATAGCATTTAGTCTATCTGCCAATTCTCTGGCAAGTTCAGTCTTACCGCTTCCTGGCAATCCAATTATTTGTATGATCATATATTTTCCTTACTTGGCGTAAAAGAAGGGGAAGGCCCAAGCAGGTACCCCTCATCATGATATTGTACCATTTTTGAAGTCTCTTCTCCCCCAACAACCTTATTAGATATTAGGGTTAAGATGTCATAAATTCTATGCAACATTATATATGTAACCATTGGTAGGTTATCTTCAATTGATTTAGATTCTTCATTTAATATTTCTTCCATTATTCAAACTCCTTTTTTGTCCTATAATAGTTTTTGTATACGCTATTTTCCTCATTTGCGGCTAGAGATTTAAATTTAGATTCAAAATTCTTTTTCGTATCAGGTCTTCCTTTGTTTCTTCTTATTTTTATTTTCCAAGAATCTCTTTTTACTGGAATAATTTGAATTATTGGAGTCCCTTTTGGAATAGTTCCAGAAAATCCTTTTCTCATTACAAATGGGAAATTTATATTTAATGGGTGTTTGTCTGTATCAACAAGTCCAGGCAGTGTATAAAATGGCAAATCAAGTCTGTGCAAAGGATGTGTAAATAAACAGCTGTACCCCCTTGGTGTTTCTATATTTAAAAAGTTCTCCCACTTGAAACCAATCTTGTAAAACTCTTCTGGTATGGGATAGCCTTCAATCTGTTCTTGCGGGTGCTTAGTTGATAATAAATCAAAATAATCAAATTCTTGGGTTTCCTCATTAAAAAATATATCTTCTATGGTGTATATCATGTATCCGTGGCTCATAGAGTCTAAAACTGGAACACAGCGTTTAATTGTTGGTACCTTCTGGATATTTAAATCTACAAAAGGCTTTATTTTCTTATACCAGGCTGGCAAAAATTTATAGGATGGGCTTATGTTTATGTCCGTATCAATAAATTGCTTAGTAGCAATTATTTTAAATATTTTTTTCATTAAAATCCATAAGGGGTTTTATTTCATTAGGAAGGTTTTCCCAAAACTTTTCTCTCCCCATTGCGTCAGTCTCTTTTATAGTTACGCTTTCAGTTTGAATGTTTTTGAACGGATTCTCTAATTGTGTCATAATATTGGCTTCCTATAACTTTCCTGTAATTGCAGGAAAGACAATACAGGTATATTTCATCCTCGTTTGACAAGTTAGGCATTAGAAGGCCCTGATCCATTGGACAATCAATCCTAGGAACAAGGCCTTCCTCTGCTAGAGTTAGGTATTTAGATACTACCTGTATCTTTTGCAATCTAACTCCCCTTTAATTTTTTGGAAACTCTGGTATGAGATCCCTGGCCTTACCTATTGAGTTTGGCCAAGATGACCAATCTTTGCCGCCTTTGGTCATATAGTACGTTATCTCTGCATTTGTTACTGGATCAAATAATTCCTTATTTGAAACTAATTCGAATTTTTCTTTACGATCATCACCTAGGTTGCCCAACATGTTGATCTGAAAAATCCCGTAAGATTTATCTCCAGTCTTGTGGTTGTCATTTAAAGCTAGCGGTCTCCCGTTAGACTCTACACGAGCAACAGCCCAAGCTGTTTTTAAAGCATCTCCTTCAAATCCTACAGCCCATAATAAATCTTTTAAATCCGAGGCCGCAAGCATTTCTGAGTGCTTATAAGTTTCATTACTGAACTTATCTAGTATTTCTCTTTTTAGTTGTTTTTCGGTTTTTACTACCTGTAAGGGTAGTGTGTTTAACGCTTGACTTGATGTTGGACCAGGCTGGACTGTAAACAAAAATAATGTTATCATTACTATGTAAGACCAGTTATGAGCAACATCGCTCAAACGCTCTTTGATTTTCTCCATTGGCATTTCCTCCTTTAGAGATAACGAACTATAATAGTAGCATTACTTGACAGCGGGTGTCAAGCTAGTTGACCAGAAACGACAAGATGGATATATCTTTTTATACACCAAGATCAGGCTTAAACCCCGCAGTGGGTTTCGGGTATGCTTCACAACATATCGTTAAATCATTACAAGAGCTGGGTCACACGGTAAAATGGTCAAATGCAAAAGCCCCAATACAAATAAACTTTACTCAACCTCATTTATTTAAGCTACATAAGAATCAATATCAAATTGGTTATACTCCTTGGGAGTCTACTGGCATGAGGACAGATTGGGTAGAAAGATTTAATTTGTGTGACGAAGTGTGGTCAACATCAACTTGGAATTCAGAAACATTTAAAAATAATGGCGTTAGTAAAGATATACAAGTTTATCCTCACGGTATTGAAGATGTATGGAAGCCAAGAAGAAGAATTGTTAAGGATGTATTTAAATTTTTACATGTTGGAGAGCCTTCTCCAAGAAAAGACGGTCAGCTAGTTGTAGATACCTTTATTAAAATGTTTGGCAATGACCCAAAGTATCATTTAACTATCAAGGCTCATCTAAATAGTTCAATTAGAATTTATGACAAAAATGGATCCTTAGTCTCCCCGTCCTCTGTTTATAGTAACATTTCTGTAATTACAGAAGAGTACAACATTAATCAATTAGTAAACCTTTATCACACCCATCATGTTCTTGTGTATCCAACATGGGGAGAAGGCTTTGGGTTTATTCCCCTACAGGCCCTTGCATCAGGAATGCCAACAATAACAACTTATCCGTGGGCGGAATACAAAGAGTTTATTGGTCCATTAGCATTAAAGTCTAAACTTACAGATGAGAGTACTCCAAAATCAGTAGGGGATGCTCACATTGGTAAAATGTTTAAACCAGATGCAAAACATTTAGAAGATTTAATGTATGATGCAGTTATTAATTTTAAACCATACTCAGGGTATTACTTTGCCCAGTCAACTAAGATACATGAAGAATATAATTGGATTAAGTTGACTAAGAATGCCTTTAGCCATTTAACAGAAAAATTCTAATACCTCTTCCCCTTTTAATTAAACTTTGGTAGAATTAGACTTCAACCAAAAATTATATAACCGCAAGGCGGAGAAAAGGTGTTACTTAAAAATGTCAAGAACTATTGAAAACCCATATGAAAATTTTATTGCATTGTCTCGTTATGCAAGATGGCTGTCGGAAGAAAACCGTCGTGAGACATGGGGAGAAACAGTAGATAGATATTTTGAGTTTATGCTAAACCATCTTTTTAAAGAACACTCATACGAACCAGAATCAAAATTAATAGAAGAACTTAAGTTAGCAGTCTTTAACAGAAACGTTATGCCATCAATGAGATCTGTAATGACAGCAGGTACTGCATTAGATAGAGATCACGTAGCAGGGTACAATTGTTCCTTTGTTCCAGTAGATTCACCACGCTCATTTGATGAAACTATGTATATTCTTATGTGTGGCACAGGAGTAGGCTTCTCTGTTGAGTATAAGTACATTAATAAACTTCCTGCCATCCCAGAAACTTTTGAAAAATCTACCACAGTAATTATTGTTGAAGATTCTAAGACTGGTTGGGCAAAAGCATTTCGTGAACTACTTGCACTTCTTTGGTCTGGACAAGTTCCCTCAATTGATGTAAGCAAGCTTCGTCCAGCAGGGGCAAGACTTAAGACAATGGGCGGAAGATCATCTGGCCCACAACCATTAATTAATTTATTTGATTTTACAATCGCAAAATTTAAATCAGCAGCAGGACGTAATCTAAAACCTATTGAAGCACATGACATTATGTGCAAAATTGGTGAAGTAGTTGTAGTTGGAGGAGTTCGTCGCTCAGCTATGATTTCTTTATCTAATATTAATGATATTGAAATGGCCGCAGCAAAATCTGGAAACTGGTGGGAAAACAATACCCAGCGTTCACTATCTAATAACTCTGTTGCGTATTCACGTAAGCCAGACATGGAGCAGTTTATTGCAGAATGGAAATCTCTATATGATTCAAAGTCGGGAGAACGAGGCATATACAATGTGGCCGCAGCTCAAGCCCAGGCAGCCAAGTACGGTAGACGAGATCCAGATATACACTACGGAACTAACCCTTGTTCAGAGATCATCTTACGTCCTTATCAGTTTTGTAACCTTTCAGAAGTCGTACTACGTGAAAATGATACAAAGAAAGATATTGAACGCAAAGTTGAATTGGCAACTATCCTTGGAACGTGGCAGTCAACGCTTACAGACTTTAAATATCTTCGCAAGATCTGGAAAGACAATACAGAAGAAGAACGCCTACTAGGGGTATCTCTTACTGGACAATTTGGACATAATTTTATGTCAGGCAAAGAAGACTTAGTTTCACTAGAAGCATTTTTAATGACTCTTAGAGAATCAGCAAGAGCAAAGAATAAAGATGAGGCTGGGAAAATTGGGATTCCAGAGTCTGCCGCTATTACATGTGTAAAGCCATCAGGAACAGTATCTCAATTGGTCGGGGTGTCTTCAGGAATGCATGCGTGGCATTCGCCATATTATATTCGTACAGTTCGTGGCTCTAAAGGAGATCCAATTTCTACATTCTTAAAGGAAGTTGGTATTCCAGTAGAAGATGACGTAATGAAGCCAAACGAAACTTACGTATTTTCATTTCCAGTAAAAGCACCAGAGGGTGCAATTGTTAGAAACGACTTAACGGCTATTGAGCATTTAAATATTTGGCTAGTTTACCAACGTGCTTGGTGTGAGCATAAGCCATCAATTACAGTTTCAGTTAAAGAGGATGAATGGATGGAGGTAGGAGCCTGGGTATACAAGAACTTTGATGAAGTTTCAGGTATCTCATTCTTGCCACACTCAGATCACTCTTATAAGCAAGCCCCTTATCAAGAAGTAACAAAAGAAGAGTACGACTCTTTGGTTGCTAAAATGCCCAAGGAAATTCGTTGGGAAGATTTGTCTTTCTATGAGACAGAAGACGGAACAAGCGGAACACAGACTCTAGCCTGTACGTCTGACGGAAATTGTGAGATTGTAGACATTTCCGCCTAATAGGTATATAATGTAATTGGGGTAAAACCCAAAATTCCTGGGCACAACGCCCAGAAATAGGAGGATCGAATGAAACAAGATCTAAACAATGATGGAAAGGTAACTATGCAAGAGAAAATTCTCGCAGCATTGTCAAGCTATGGTCGCCACTTTTTGGGTGCAACCATTGCTCTTTACATGACTGGAAACACTGACCCAGGAGACTTAATTAAGGGTGGAATTGCAGCATGCCTGCCAGTTATTCTTAAAGCACTTAATAGTAACGAGCCAGCTTTCGGTTTCACAAAGAAGTAATTCTTAAAATCAATTAGGATGACTCCTGTGCTAAAATAAGCATAGGAGTTTTCCTATTAGGAGAGTTTGCAAATGGCAGGACAAAAAAACTGGGAAGTAGATCAAAATACTACTTTCTCATTTATCTTAGAATATAAGGACCCAGAAGGTGTCCCTATATCACTTACTGGTGCAACCGCAAAAATGCAGGTGCGTGATACAAAAGGCGGAAGCAAATTAGCTTTTACCCTTACATCACCAAGTTCAGGCATTACTATTGACGCAGCACTTGGTAAACTAACCATTAAGATGACCCCTACACAAACTAGCAAACTATTCTATCCAAAATCTTCATATGACGTAATCGTAATAGACTCAAATTCAAACAGGGTAAAACTTGTTGAAGGATTTATTACACTCAATAGATCGGTAACCATATAATGTCAATTATAAACAACGACAACATTCCAAAACTTGTAATTACTGAAACAGTAAATGATGTTGTAGTAGCATCTCCTGGACCACAAGGTCCTAGAGGTAAAACAATATTAAATGGCAATGGAGTCCCTGCAGAAAATAATGGGCTAGAAGGAGACTTCTACTACGATAAACAAACTACAAAATTTTATGGACCTAAGCCAACTGACCTCACATGGGCTGGAGCAACTAGCTACCTTCTAAATATGACTTTAGAATATACATGGGAGCTAGTTCAGGTTACAGGCCCAGTAAATGGAGTATATTCTCTAGTAATTAACCACAATCTAGGCATGAAGCCAAACGTTACAGTCAAATCAAGCGCAGGAGATGTTTTAGAAACAGGAATAGATTATAATAGTAACAATACAATTACACTGACAATGGCTCAACCATTCTCAGGGACAGCGTACCTGTCTTAAGGGAGTTAGCAAATGGCAAGAAAATTTTTAGTTAGCGTTGATCTCAACAAGAATGAGCTTCTTAACGCTAGAATTCAGAACCTTGGCTCTGCACCATCTAGCCCAGTTACTGGACAGATTTACTACGATACATCTGATTACAAGATGTACTACTACAATGGATTATCTTCACCCGACGGCCCATGGATGCCGATGTCTGGTTCGACAGAGGTCATTCAAGACGTAATTGGATCATCTGTTGAAGGCGGAGTTGGATTAACAAGAACATACGTTGATAACACAGGCATAACAACAATAGATTTAGATAACACAGCAGTAACAGCAGGCTCTTATGGTTCTTCAACAGCAATTCCTACATTTACAGTAGATGCACAAGGACGTTTGACTGCAGCTGGAACCGCAACAGTAGCGACAACACTTTCAATTGCTGCAGAATCTGGAACAGCAGATACAGTAAACCTTCTCACAGACACTTTGACATTTGCTGCGGGCGAAGGTATTGATACCACTGTAACAAATAATACAATTACTATTACTGGAGAAGACGCTTCTACCACTAATAAAGGTATTGCATCTTTTAATACAGATGATTTTAATACAACAGCTGGACACGTAGAACTAGAAGATACTGTTGTTAAAACAATAACAACTGACTCTGGAGCACTTACCCCATCCTCACATGGCATATCAATTCTTGGCGGAGAAGGACTAGATGTAACACACACTGGAACCTCTATCACAGTAGCTGGAGAAGATGCAACATCTTCCAACAAGGGTATTGCAAGCTTTGACTCTACAGACTTTACAGTAACAACTGGAGCTGTAACATTAAATGCTGAGCGTGTACAAGATATTGTTGGTGCACAGATAACTGCTGGAGAAGGCATAGATTTAACATATGATGATGCTGGCTCTGGTTCACTTACTATTGATGCAGAAATTGCAACAACTACAAATCGAGGAGTTGCGTCATTTGCAACAGCAGATTTTACAGTAACAGACGGTGCAGTAAGTATAAAGAATGTTGACCTCGCAACACAAACAACTGGTAACTATATTGCAACAATTGCTGGAACAGCAAATGAAGTTGAAGTTTCAGGTTCTGGTTCAGAAAACTCAGCGGTAACAATTGGTCTTCCAAGCGATGTAACAATTACTAACAACCTTACAGTTGGCGGTAACTTAAACGTAACTGGAACAATTAACTCAGTAAACACCACTCAGGTAAATATTGTTGATAATAAGATTAACCTTAACACAGACTTTACAGGAACCCCAACAGCAGATGCTGGAATTCGTGTAGAGCGTGGAGATGGCGCAGATGTTGAAATTCTATGGAATGAAACAAGTGATAACTGGACACTTACAAACAATGGTACAAACTACCACGCAATTGTTCGCAAGTTTAGTTCAGATATCACAACAACTGCTGAGGCCCCGTATACATTTGCAGCGACACACAATCTTGGAACAAGAGACGTATCTGTTGCGGTTTATTCAAACTCTTCACCATATGGAGAAGTTGAAGTAGATGTTGATCACACGTCAACAACCGTGGTGACACTGACATTTGCATCCGCACCAACAGCAGGAGCATATAGAGTAGTAATTACAGGATAACTATGGCAAAGCAATTTAAAACAACAATTGCACCTCCAGCGTTATCTTCAGATCCAACTGGAGTCTATGCTGGTGAGATTTACT
>Ga0209107_10001607_pt1 | contig 12671 bp, 9 predicted proteins | sample LakErihyJuly2011_2_FD_187460 | JGI IMG/M metagenome (GOLD analysis project Ga0209107, IMG submission 187460) | Freshwater microbial communities from dead zone in Lake Erie, Canada - CCB hypolimnion July 2011 (SPAdes) (version 2) | ecosystem: Environmental > Aquatic > Freshwater > Lentic >... | reverse complement strand
CACGGGGCGGCAGATGGAGACGAATATCTTTGTCGGCCCCGTCTTCTACCAGCGTCTCCGCCACTGCTCTACGGACAAGCTTCACTCTCGAGCCTCGGGTCCTCTCGTCATGCTCACGCGCCAGCCCGCAGAAGGTCGTGCCCGCGAGGGCGGACTCCGCTTTGGTGAGATGGAGCGGGATTGCGTCATTTCACATGGCATTGCCGAGTTCACTAAGGAGCGTTTCATGGAGTGCTCCGATGCCTTCCGCTGTTTCGCCTGTCGTGAGTGCGGCCTAATTGCCGTGGCCAATCCAACAGAGGGTATCTGGGTCTGTCGTGGATGCACGAACACGACGAACTTCAGCGCAATTGAGATTCCATATGCGTATAAGCTTCTGCTCCAGGAAATGGAGTCTATGAGCATCAGTAGCCGCATTGTCACACAGAGTAAGCTTCTTCAGATGAGCGCCGATGCGGCTGGGAAGGGGGCGGGCGGACCCGGTATTGGTCGCCTCACGACGATCCCTGAAGAAAAACTAAAGACTATGTAAAAGATGGGGTTGATTCTTGTATGGGATATGGATGATACTCTTTCCCATTCAAAGTTTGTGTATAATTCGAATGCTATCAGCCTCCTGGAAGATGCAGTGGAAGCGCGCCGGCCTGGACTTGTTGATGCTATTATTCTTTTAACTGATAATTCAAATAAGGAATATATTAAAACAATAACAGATGTAATTAATGTTTTAGTTGGCACTGCGCCTGTTTTTGATATCATTGTCGATATAAACGATGAATTACGGCTGCCATCTGGACTAAAAGATATTCAAACTGTGCGAAAAATAGTGGAATCCATAGGGAAATCCAGCGAAAATCTCGAACAACGTATTCTTTTTTTTGATGACTTGGATACCCATCCTCTTAGTAAAGAACTTGCGAATCCAAGCCAATTTATTCATATAAAATGGGTTCCGCTTGTGAAAGAAGACCGTAATATGTGGGATCCGAATAAGGAAAATGATATGACAGACTATTCATTTGCGGAAAATCAGATATCCCCTCCTCCTGCTGTAGGCGGTTCTCGTCATCGCCGCCGCGCGCAACAGCACCAAGTTCCCCTAAAATTGACCCGCCGCAGGAAGCGGTTAGGCCGGTCCCTCAAATCTCGCCATGCCGTTTAGTATGCGTGTTGTAAAGCGTAATGGCACAGCCGAGACGGTTAGCTTTGATAAGGTGCTCCAGCGGATCCGACGCTCCGCTCGAGGACTGGCAGTTCGCCCCGACGCTCTTACCCAGCAGGTGTTGGCGCAGATTTATGACGGTGTCAAGACTGTGGAGCTGGATGAGCTGAGTGCCCAGCTCGCCGCCTCCCTCTCCACCACCCATCCGGATTGGGGAACTCTTGCGTCCAGAATTGCCATTAGTAATCATCACAAGCAGACCACAGCGAGCTTTTCTGCTGTTATTCAAGCTCTAGCAACTCAGAAGTCCCCGAAGACAGGCGAGCCTCTCTCAGCGGTATCCGCGGAGCTGATTGCCTTGTGTGCGGATCCTGTGGCCGCCGCTCGCATTGACGCCGCCATCCGCAATGAGCGAGACTACGAGCTGGATTACTTCGGGTTCAAGACTCTGGAACGGTCATATTTGCTAAAGGATGTTGGCCTTCGTATCGTGGAGCGTCCTCAGCATTTGTGGATGCGCGTGGCTCTGGCGCTTTGGTCTACGGATCTAGATCGTGCTTTTGAGACGTATGACTTGCTCAGCATGAAGAAGTTCACGCACGCCACGCCAACTCTGTTCTCGGCCGGCACGCCCAGGCAGCAGCTCTCGTCCTGTTTCTTGCTTTCCATGGCAAGTGACTCAATCAGCGGCATCTTCAAGACGCTGTCTGACTGTGCGTCCATCTCAAAGCACGCCGGTGGCATCGGTCTCCATGTGAGCAATATCCGTGCTCGTGGCTCAGGCATCCGTGGCACAAACGGCACGACAGATGGCATCATGCCGATGCTCCGTGTCTTTAACAATACTGCCAGATATGTGAATCAGGGCTCGCGGCGCAACGGCAGCTTCGCCATTTATCTGGAGCCGTGGCACGCCGATGTGGAGGACTTCCTCAAGCTGAAGTTGAACTCTGGGTCAGAGGATGAGCGGGCACGGGACTTGTTCTACGCTCTCTGGGTGCCGGATCTCTTTATGGAGCGTGTGGAGGCGGATGGTGAGTGGTCGCTGTTCTGCCCTGATGAGGCACCTGGGTTGGCGGATGTCTGGGGACAGGCCTTCCGTGATCTGTATGAGCGGTATGAGCGTGAGGGGCGGGCGAAGAAGACTGTGTCCGCCCAGAAGCTCTGGTTTCAGATTCTGGACACGCAGATGGAGACTGGGACACCGTATCTGCTGTATAAGGATGCGGCGAACGCAAAGTCCAATCAGCAGAATCTGGGCACGATCAAGTCGAGCAATTTATGCTCAGAGATTATCGAGTACTCCTCGGCCGACGAGACGGCCGTCTGCAACCTGGCCTCGCTGAGCCTTCCCGCATTTGTGTCAAAGGGTGAGTTTGACTTCGTCGAGCTCCGTCGTGTTGTCCGTGTTGCCATTCGCAATCTGAATCGGGTGATTGATATCAATTACTACCCTACGCCAGAGACGGAGCGCAGCAACATGCGCCACCGTCCTGTAGGATTGGGAGTTCAGGGGCTGGCCGATGTGTTTGCCATGCTGCGTCTGGCGTGGGAGTCGGCTGCGGCGGCAGATCTGAACCAGCGCATCTTTGAGCACATCTACTACGCTGCCGTGGCCGCCTCGGCAGAGCTGGCTGAGACGGAGGGCAGCTACTCCACCTTCGCCGGCAGCCCTGCCAGTCAGGGGCGTCTCCAGCCGGATCTTTGGATAAGCGGAGCGTCAAGCGGAGCAACCGGAACAAGCGTGACGCCTTTGACCGAGGCAGACAAGAGCCTGGACTGGCCTGCTCTTCGCGCAGCCGCAGCCAAGGGACTCCGCAATTCTCTTCTTACAGCCCCCATGCCGACGGCATCTACGAGCCAGATCCTCGGCAACAACGAGTGTTTCGAGCCGTTTACGACCAATATCTATACGCGCCGCACACTGGCAGGTGAGTTTATCATTCTCAACAAGTATCTTCTGGCGGAGCTGATGGAGCTTGGAGTGTGGTCAGAGGCAATGAAGCAGGAGATTGTTGCCCGCAATGGATCCGTCCAGGGCATTGAGTCTATTCCTGCCGATGTTCAGGAGCGATACAAGACATCTTGGGAACTAAAACAGCGCATCTTGATTGACATGGCCGCCGCCCGTGGCGCTTTCATCGACCAGTCCCAGAGTCTAAATCTCTTCGTGTCAGACCCGACGTATTCCAAGCTGACCTCCATGCACTTCTATGGTTGGAAGGCGGGACTCAAGACGGGTTGTTATTATCTAAGGACAAAGACGCCTGTCGTCGCCCAGAAGTTCACGGTTGATCCGAGGCTTCTGGCATCGATCGCTGCGGGAGCGGGAGCCACTGTGCCTGGGTCTTCCTCTTCTGCCTCGGGAACCGATGAAGATGACGATGATGATCTTAACCAGAGTTCAGATGATGAGGAGACAGAAGCCGATCGGCGTAAGCGTGAGAAGGCGGAGCTTCTCACACGCTTGGCTGCCGAATATGAGAAGTCCGCCGCCGCGGCAAAAGATGAGGGCTGTGTTATGTGTGGCAGCTAGATAGATGGACCTGGAGGCCAAGGCAAATAAGATCAAAACTCTTTTTCAACAGGCCGGTGTACAGGATAAAATATACATCTGTGTGGCAAACGTGGCCTCACTCATCACCTCTTACATTCACCGCAAGGGTGCGCCAGGATGGTCGGCCAATCTTGTAGACTCAAATGGAACTCCAATGCTTAGCACAGAAGAGCAGGGGCGGATTGAAGAGACTGTTGAATCCGCTCCGTGGATTGGTGATCTTTTGTTAAAAAAGGATGTCTCACAGACAGGAGGTGCTGGTTCTCTTTTTGAACCGTCCGAGGCGTCCAAGGCACTTCCTCTTACAGGTGATGATATCAGCCTTGACCGCATGTTTCACGGATTTATTGGGAAAACGCAAGAGATTGATGAGTATTGGGCAAAATTTGGACGAGACTCTGGATATATCAAAAAGATTTATGAGCGGGAGATCCCTATAAAAATCGGCCAGTATCCACCCCTGATTCTAAAATCCAAGACTCTGGTTGTCCTGCTTGTTGCCCTTGTAGACTCTATCCGTGTCAGCCTGGCACTCTCTCCTTTTGACACAAGTCTCAATCGGACAGTTCTCACACTTTTGGTTGCCATGGAGGAGCTGGCAACCGGCCAGTGGCGCCAATGTATTCTTACAAGTCTCGGACTTATCAGCCCGTCAGGAGTAGCCGCAGGTGTCGTATTAAAATACATGGTGAACGTGTGGCTTTTGTTAAATCCTGATATCCGATCTGATATTATTTTAGTGAGCTACAAGGCGTCTAAATCACTGGTAGTCGGCGCCTTATTATGGGCAGCAACCGTCTTGCCTCCTGTGTTCATTCAGAAACAGACAGAGGAGGGATTACAGAAGTTGCGAGATCTTGTTGCCCCTATGCAAAAGCAGATTGATGATGTGAAAGAAAAGGCAAGTCAAATGCTCGAACCGCAGGGTCTTCAGGTCAGTGTAAAAGGTGTTGGCGCAGAGGGTCTGGCGAATATAAGCGTGGATGACATCCAGATCTTACAACAGCTGGCTCAGAATCCTGTTTTAGTCTGCTCAAAAGAGGCATGTGATATCATTGATAAGATAGGCAAGGATCCTATTTTTCGGCTGGTGGTAGAGCTTTGTGGAGTGCCGATTGTGAAGGAAGACCGCTTTGAAGTCTGCGGATCGGAGGCATGTGTTAAGTCGGCTGGAGATATCGCAGCCGCGGCATTGACTCCTACGGTTGTTGGATCAGGCCAGGACTTAGGGTTGAGCTTAACCCAAGCCGCGCAGGAGACAGTCCAAGGCGCACAGCAGACAGTCCAAGGCGCACAGCAGGCAGTCCAAGCCGCGCAACAGGAAACAGTCCAAGGCGCGCAGCAGACAGTCCAAGCCGCAAAGAACATAACCCGTATTGGTTCCAGTGTAGGGGGTTCAAAGCGTAGATCACGCAAAGTCCGCCGTGCCCATTAAAGGTTTATTGTGTAGACTTAAGTAATGATCGTCACGCTTTTGGCGCTTCTTGTAAGTGCCGCGATGTCTACCATTTTGAGTGATTCCGGCTGTCATTGTGCTCTTCTTAAGAACATAAACACAACCCCTGGTGCCGGCACAACACCTCTCGGTTGTTCAGTCAAGCCTGATTGGAACGGCACGCTAACGCAGTGGTGTCTGACAGATGAGAGTCCAGGTCAAGGGCCGTGCGGAGGGGCCATAGCCGGCTTTGGTGTCGTCGATACGTGTGGAAACGCCGGGTTCTCTTCAGTCAATATCACTCCTTCTGGCACACTCTACACCGGTCAGAATCTCACGGTAACCTGGGCAACAACGAACATCTTGCCCGACGAGCTCTATAAGATTTCTTACAAGGGATCAACTATCGCAACCAATGTGACTGCCGGATCAGCAGTCGCACGTCTGATGACGGCAGGCACTAACATGTCTGTCGTTGTCAATACACTCTCAAGTCCTGCGATCACAAGGAATAGCAGTAGCCTCTTAACTGTTCTTCAAAGCGGCCTAACGGGCGCTACTCTTACCTATAACGGCACCTCCATCGTAGGAACTACGCAGCCATTGGACGACCGTGTCATTCGTATTTCATGGGGAGGAGTCGGAGATGCCGTCTCAGGGAACACCACAGTTACTGTAAAAAGTAATGGTGGCTTTGGTGGAACGAAGATTGTCGGCTCACCTGTCTGGACTCTCGGTAACTCCACATTTTATACGCTCCCCAGGACTTTTGTTCCTTCGGGAGGCGGAGGCGGAGGCGGCACATCCTATCTCGCCGCCATCACACTTCTAAGTCCGTCTGGAATCACCTACACCTTCAACTCCCCGACCTTTTCCCTGTCTACGGCTCCCTCCCAGACTCCTACGCCCAGTCCAAGTCGAACACCGCAAACACCCTCTTTTACATCGAGTATAAGTCTCACCACCTCCATAACTCCTACGCAAACTCCGAGCCAGACACAAACTCCTACGCCCTCCCTTTCCTTTGGAGCCACAGCTTCCAATACAGGCACAACAACTCCTACAATATCCTTAACAGGATCAATAACTCTATCCCAGAGTCTAACATCCGTATCTCAGACTCCTGCGGCCAGCATTGACTATGTAGGCATGGCGGCGGCCGCGGCGGCCGCGGCCACAGACAAATCCGCAGCGATTCTTGGCGGTTCTATAGGAGGCATTGTGGCTCTTCTCGTTCTTGGCTTCGGATCTTATAAAGTATATCAGCGCTACAAATATCGACAACGAAGATTACGGGGTTTACAGGCCACTTCCAGGCGTTTAGCACAAAGCCGTGCTATTGAAGAGTATGCCGCCGTTGTGGGTCTGAATCCAGCTGTCTATGAATTTACGAGGCCGCGGACTCTGCGGGCTCAGACTCAATTGCAACGTCAACAAGGCCGTGTAAGAAAGTGATGAACTGGGGGTCGAAATCCCAGAAGCACCCAGGCTTCCCTTCTGGCACACGGCGCTGACTTGCCGACTTCCCATGAGACATGGCAACGATGATTTGATTGGGAGGCATCTCGATCACATCACCCTCTCGACCCTTAAGAAACTCATCACCCTCTGACATACTCACCTCAGGAAACCCTTGCGCCGTCCAGAACCTTTTGCTAAAAGTGAGCGTAGACTCTGAAATCCGCTGAGAAAGGGGAAGGCGGTGAGGGGGCGTGTTCACCGCAGAGACACCCGTTGTTAGACTGTAGGTTGCGATTGTTGTGGCTGCGGCTGCTCCGCTTTCCCATGGGTGGGATAGCCAGGCCACACGACGTCTGAGACCCGAGGGAGGAATGTAATCATCGTCGTCCGCCATGACGATGATATCATGTGCCGCTCTCAGACATCCTAAGTTCCGCTTAGCACCGATACTCGTCTTCTTGGCGAGTGGCAGATACGTCACCGAGATGGGCGCACACTGACGCCCGAACTTCATAATCTTATCTGCGCCCTGCTGCTCTGCATCGTCGCTGTCATCCACAACAACCCACTCGATCTTTTCCTTGGGATAGTCGGTGGAGAGGAGGTTGATGAAGCAGAGGTCGAGGAACTTGCGACGGTTGTAGGTGAGTGTTACAATGCTGATAGAGGGGAGGGCAGTGTTAGACAGATACGGGGGCATAGGGACTTTTGTCCGTGACTGAGCCTTGTGTAAAAAGGTGGTGATGACTGCAGTAATCCCTTCACGGAAGTTCTCCCGGCGGTTCGCAGCCGATGCACGGGCGAGTGCCTTTGACTCAGGACTTACCTTGGCCTTCGCCTCCTTGACAGCGGCGGCCACAGCGGCCTTTGTCATCCCGGCAAAGATGTCTCGCCGGCCACCCCGATAGGGCACGAGAGTGGCGTCCAGGAGAATGGCAGCGGCGCCGCCAGACGCATATAACTCCTTATAGACGGGAAGGGCGTTCCCTAGAAGGAAAGCACCGACCGCCTCTCCTTCTGCTGCGGCCATCCCGAATGCCTCCGCCTCGCTAAAGATAAGATGAATAGGAGAGTCAGCCTGTAAGTGGGCGCGCTCCGAGAGAGTAAGATCTTTAACATGGATGGTAATGTTGGATGGCAGTAGGATATCAAGCGGGGTTGTCGTATAGACGGTGAGAGGCTCGTCGTCAGGCCAGAGAGGAAGGATGGAGGCGGCGGCGGCGCGCTTACTTGCGCTCCCTCCGAGAAGCCAGAGAGGCGGAGCGTGGCCTGTGCCCTCTTCAGGGGCGGTCAGACTCGGCGCCCATTGAATGATAAAACACTTGTTCTCAACGGCGGGGTAACGGGCGCAAAACGTGGACTCGTCTGCGGCACATTTGAAAAGGAGACAGTCCAGTTTGGGCAAATACGCCTCCCATGCGTCCTCCCACCATTCCGGATTTACCATGAGAATGTTTACAGACGCCCATGGCATCCAGACATAGGCGGGAATCTCCAGGTGGATCGCCACGGCAGTGACTGAGGGTGGCTCAAGAAGATCTGCCCGGCTCACATCAGCTCCAAGAGCTTGGGTAAGAAGCTCCACATCTCGTGTGATTCCAAAGGGGTTGGACTTGTTATAGATGAGAGTGATGTTCGGCATTCTTATCTCTAACGACTCCAGGTGTTTAAGAGCCCCTACTTGTTAAAAATCTTGCTATATAGTATAAGAAAAATGGCGAACCGTAACAACCGTACCCGCCGCAACAGCCGCAACAACCGCAACAAGCGCAACCACCGCGGTGGTGCCGTCTGCGTCCCTGGCACGGTCTTTGCCTCTCAGGCGGCGGCGATGAAGAGCGGATGCATGTGGACTAACGATGCTGGAGTATTTAAGGTTGCCGAGCCTCTCATGAAGAACAACAACGGCTACAGCCGCCGCAACCGCAACCGCAACAACCGTCGCACGCGCAACCGTCGCAGCCGCAACAGCCGCCGCTAAATCCTCTTACTTGCCCAGCAGTTTACGTAAGAAGAGATGTCTATGATGGCTGTGCGTTCCATGCGTTAGAATCCCTGTCCGATGCCGCTCTGTCCCATATCCCTTATTGCCGAGAAGATCGTATCTCTCAGCAATACTGGTATTCAAAGCGCAATATTCAATGATCCATTCGTCGTGGGCAACTTTAGCCAGGATCGAGGCGGCGGCCACCGGCAGATACTTTCCATCCGCCTCCGGCTCCACAACCTGCTCGGTCATCGACCACGGAGGTGTGTAAATGGACAGAGTTCCGTCAATCAAGAGACGCTCCGGCACCACAGATAGACTCTCCAAGGCTCGTGTAAATGCGAGTTGGTTTGCCCGAGTCATACCAATCACGTCAATCTCCGACGCGGTCACACTCCCGACTCCCCAGTCGAGAGCCAGATCTTTGATGGCCGCTGAAAGGATTGTCCGCCGCTTCGCACTCAGCTTTTTACTATCGCGAATCTGTTCTGCTATCTCCCGCTGTTGTTCAGTCATATCTGTCTCGGGAACCCAGATGACCGCACCGGCATAGAGTGGTCCCCAGAAAGAGCCACGACCAGCCTCGTCAATTCCAACCTCGAGGGCATCGTCTGGTGTATGGCGAACTTGGAGCATGGGGACTGGTTTCCCCAGTAGACGCACATATTCAAGTTTTCTCTCATATAAAGGTGCGGATTTAAACTAAACTCCGTAGCAGATGGAGCACCTGGTTGTGTGCCTTATTGGGCTTCTGTTAATACTATTAATCGCACAGTACTTCTTGCTGCGCGAGGGGTTTTTTGATGCCGCTTCGGATGGCGTCGCTGCAACGGCAGCTCTGACAGCTCAAAATATATTGGCCACAGCTGCAGCTACAAATGCTTCCACAGTGGCCTCGGCGGCGGCGAAAGTAGGAACGCTGGCCACCTCCGCAGCGGCATCCAGCGCGAGCTCCGCTGCGAGCTCGGCGACAGCGGCTGTTACGAATGCGAAAGCCGCACAGACGTCGTATACGGATATCCTCGCAGTGGATGCCAAGCTGACTGTGTTCCTTGCTTCCGCCGTCGCAGCTATCACAGCAGCTGGAAAAGCAGTCACATCAGCCACTACCACTGCCTCTACCGCTGCCGCTGATTTAACCGCAGCGCAAACCGCATTAGTAACTGCGAGGACGAACATTGATGCGCTTGTCACTCTCGCCACAACGGCAAAGACGGATGCGGTAAAGGGAGCTACACTGGGGTCTTCTGTTGATACAACAAGCACATCTGCTCTGGCATACACAGCGGCTGTCTCAGCGGTTGGATCGGCCAGTTCAGCCAATACCCAAATCTCCGCTATCACTGTGGTTAATAGCACCAGTGAGGCAAATCGCACAGCGGCGATTACGGCGGCGGGATCTGCTGTCACCACGGCCACGACAGCGCAAACGTCCTCTACGGCTGCGCAAACGGCCGCCAAAGCACTCTCACCCCTCGTGGATACCTTTTTGACAGCCGCTCTTGCCACACAGGCTGCCTTTGTGGATGCCGTGACAGCCAGCACTGCGACAGGTGTAACGGCTGCCCTCCTCCAGAACACGGTGAATGCTGTGTGCGCTGCAAGCGGCTCTGCCGTGGCAGGAACTGCGCCGGCCAAGGGTGTCGCAGGCTACACGCCCCCGCAGACAATTGCGGCCTTGAGCACCGCATGGTCGCCTGTCTTGGCGGCCTCCGTGCTGGCCATGACAACGGCCACAACCGCTACAAAGGATGCCACGGCACACGCGAATACAGCGGCCGCCACCGGCTCTGCCACCATCACAGCTACACCTGGCGCAGCCGCACTCACAGCTACAGTGACGAGCACCGGCATAACCGACGACGGCCTGTGTAGTGGCTATGACAAAAACGGCAAGGTCATCCGTGTTGCGTGTAAGGATTCCCCTTTTAACTGGACTACAGGCCGGCCGTGGGTAGATTGGGGTGATGAGGACGATGAGGAGGAGGAGGAAACCACAATAGAGGAGGATGAGGATGAGGGCTCTGGTATCGGCAAGACACTCGCCTCCCTCTTTGGCCTCTCCACAGGTTCCACAAAAACGAAGAAGACAACAAAAACCATTAAGAAACTACAAAAGAAGGCAAATGCCGCGGCTGGCTGCGATCCAGATGCCGGTCCCTCTTACGATGAGCTCCTCTACAAGTCGCTGAATGCGGATATCCGTGATACAATCCGCTCAGAGCTCTCAAAGGTTCAGGTCTCATCAGGTGCCGACCTCGACGAGTGTTTCAAGAACATCAGCCCTGCGAATAGCCAGGGCAAGAAGTTCCAGGAGGGATTCAAGAACAAGAAGAAGGCAAAGGCCACAAAGGCCTCAAAGGAAGCCTGGGAAGGTAAGAACCTCGATGACTACATTCGCAAGGACAGTGTCCCTTGCTACGGATGCTCTCTCCCCACTTAATTAGATGCCCTCGTCCGATCCAGGTCCAGGCCTTGGAATGTTTGTATGTATAGCCTTTATCTTACTGATTTTGACTATAGTTACACAAAGTTGTGTGGTGCTGCCTCCTGTGCCAGAGGGATTCGCAAGTCCTACGAAGAAGCCGGTTCCGCAAGCGCCTATGGCGGATCCTCTACCCGCTCAACCTATTGTAACAACGTCTTCAGACCTCGTTTCTGCGCCTATTACGGGTCTATCCGACTCTCTTCCTCGTCCGGCGCAAGACCCTGCGCAAGAGAAGGTTACCCGTCAGGATCTTGCCCAGATGAATGCCAGCATGGAGAGCTTTGTAGCAAGAAAGCTCCAGGGTCTATCAGGCACAAGCGACCCCGATATCTCTCTGCGTGTTAGCCAGTTCCGTGGAGACTTTCAGCGTGTAAAAGATGAATTGACGAGTGTAACCAAGACTCCGGGACTAACTCCAACTCTTACACGGAACGACCTGGATGCCATGGAGTCAAACCTGCGTCTTTTAGAACGCTTAGCCTCTCAAGTCAGCTCAACAAAGGAAGGATTTGCGGACGCAGTGGCACCCGGTCCCGACGACCCTATTACACCTGATCAGCTCGTCACACTTTCCCAGAAACTCTCAGCTGAAGCAAACACTCTACAGGCCAGTGGCACCTCAGACCCTGTAACAGCATCTCGTGTGACTAAGCTTACAGCCATGCGCCAGCGTGTGGATGATATGATAACTGCGTTGAAGGAGAAGCGCTTAACTCCCGATAAGATTCCTATAAAGAATCGTGATATTGCCAGGATATTGCCTCAAGTAAGTCCTTTTGTAGATGTTGGAAAGGAGCCGCCCCGCCGCCATCCCCATAAAAATCCCCGTGGCCATTTGGAGGAGATGTTTGAGAATCTGGAGGCAAACACAGGCGCCTTAGGACGCTTTGATTGGGAAACAAGAGCCAATGATATCTGTAAGAATATCAAGCGAGCCGACTTGAACCCTGCGGAATATGGCTGTTTTGGAGAGGATAGTGGCGCTGTCAGCGATGACTACAGTTGGCGCGGACATACCAAGATGGTGTGCACTCGTCTGGCGACCAATGCTGACCCTGCTGTCCCTGAACAAATGGGCTGTCCTCCGGCCTCTTGGAACGGATGGCGCTTGTAATGAAATCTACCACAGCACTAGAAGCGTGGGATGGCGCATATAATTCCTTTTAAACTTACACCCCAACTCCTTTTGGCAATTGTGGTGCTGGTCTTCGGCGTAGGCTTAGGATTCGGAAAGTTTGTCGGTGGCAGAAGTCTACGTGAAGGATTTACTGCGCCGGTTTGCTCCAAGTGTAAGAAGAAGGGTTCCTCATGTGGATGCGATCAGCAGGCGATTATTGACGCTGCGGCCAGAATGACATGCCCGCCATGCCGCGAGCCCGACTTTAGCAAGTATGTTCTCAAGTCCAGCATCCCGCCGCCCCCATCATGTCCTGATGTCACCAATTACATGCTAAAGACGGAGTGCCCGCCTGTTCCGGATCTCAGCAAGTATGTTCTCAAGTCAAGCATCCCGAAGCAGCAGCCGGTCATTATTGATAATAGCAGTTGTAAGGGTTCAGGAGGCGAGTGCCCGCCGTGCCC
>Ga0209107_10001606_pt1 | contig 12673 bp, 11 predicted proteins | sample LakErihyJuly2011_2_FD_187460 | JGI IMG/M metagenome (GOLD analysis project Ga0209107, IMG submission 187460) | Freshwater microbial communities from dead zone in Lake Erie, Canada - CCB hypolimnion July 2011 (SPAdes) (version 2) | ecosystem: Environmental > Aquatic > Freshwater > Lentic >... | reverse complement strand
CTTGTGCTTGAAATAGAGGCAAAATTATAAATCTCTTTGTGCATATCTCTTTGTGATAATTCCATCCTCCACTTCATTTGTTGGCTACCATCTGATTTTTTGTTTTGAGTAAGCACTTGAAAGCCTAGTATTTAATATGTTTTTCTACAAATTTTCATGTAAAATCATTTTTGAGTTTTTATTTCTAGAAAATAGGAACACTTTGGATAAGTTGTGTGAATAATCTCTCTAGAAGTATTTATTCTTGTAGTGGCATTTAAAATTCACTTTCAAGTCATTATTCTTTTATTTTTGAATTGATTTTATAAAATAGCAAATACCATTGGTATAGCTAGCCTTTGACTCAACCGCTCTTCACGAAAATGTGACCGAGAGGGCAGCGCATTGGTTAATGAATACATCAGAAAATTGGTTCGTACTTTATACCAAGTCAAGACAAGAAAAAGTTTTGGCTTCTCAGCTAATGGATGCTGGCTACGAGGTATATCTGCCACTATTGAAAAAATTATCTCAATGGTCTGATAGAAAGAAAGTTTTAGAAGTACCATTGTTTAACTCCTATGTTTTTATCAAGGGAATTAATGAGAAGGCCAGGTTCAAAGATTTTAATTCATTCGTAGCCATTTTAAAATTTAATGGAAAACCTGCTGCTGTTAAGCAGCACGAGATAGATACTTTAAAAGCAGTTTTAAAGCATGGTTATGATATAACAGAAGCGTCTGATATAAATGACTTACATACAGGTTCAAAAGTAATGGTCATTGCAGGGCCTTTAAAAGGATTAATTGGCGATTTGGTTTCGATCGATCAAGACGATTGGTTTCTAATAAATTTTGAAAGTATTGGCAACAGTTTGCACGTTAAAATACCGCCAAAATCACTAAAAAAAATATAGATGGCAGAGAATAATTACACTTTTGTAATCAAACCCAAAAGAACGCTTTGGGAAATTGATCTGAAGGAAATATGGAGATACCGGGATCTTCTTTTTTTGCTGGTCAAAAGAGATTTTATATCGGTCTACAAGCAGACAATCTTGGGCCCGATCTGGTTTTTTATACAACCACTTTTAATTACAATTACCTTTACGGTAATTTTTGGACAGGTTGCCAAAATATCAACTGGAGGGGCACCTGAAATATTGTTTTACCTAACTGGTATCACATTTTGGAATTATTTTTCAAGTTGTTTAACCTCAACCTCTAATACTTTTGTCTCCAATGCTTCAGTATTTGGAAAAGTATATTTTCCTAGATTGATTGTTCCCTTGTCTGTTATTATTTCGAATTTAATGAAATTGGGAATTCAAATCTTATTGCTGTTAATTGTTTGGGTGTATTACATTGTTAATAGTAATGCTGTTCATCCTCAAATTGAATTGCTTCTGATGCCGTTCTACTTGCTTGTTTTTGCATTGATGGGCCTTGGTTTTGGACTTATATTTTCAGCTTTAACAACAAAATATAGAGACTTAACATTTTTGATTGCTTTTGGGGTTCAGCTTTTAATGTACGCGAGTGCAGTAATATTCCCTGCTTCAGTGGTGCCTTTAGATAAACAATGGATTTTATTTTTAAATCCTTTGGTTTCTTTGATGGAAGCCATCAAATTTTCGGTTTTGGGACAGGGCGTTTTTAGTTGGTTTTACTTAGCGTACAGCGCAATATTCACAGCAATTGTTTTAGTTATTGGCGTGTTGATTTTTAATAAAGTCGAAAAAGGATTTATAGATACGGTTTAGCATGGGAAATATTGTAATAAAGGCCGAAAATATATCTAAGCAATACCGCCTAGGAACCATTGGCACAAAGACCTTGGCCAATGATTTCAAACGTTGGTTGTATTCGATCCAAGGGAAGGAAGATCCTTTTTTAAAAATTGGTGAAGCAAACGACAGAAGCCAAAAAGGAAGTTCAGATTATGTATGGGCACTGAAAGACATTAACTTTGAAATAGAACAGGGTGAGGTAATTGGAATTATTGGTAAAAATGGTGCAGGTAAAAGTACTTTACTCAAAATTCTTTCAAGGGTTACAGCACCTACTACAGGTCAAATTACTGTTAATGGTAGAATGGCCAGTCTTTTAGAAGTAGGAACAGGCTTTCATCCAGAATTGACTGGAAGAGAGAATGTTTTTTTAAATGGCGCCATCATGGGTATGACCAAGACTGAAATCAAGAAGAAATTTGATGAAATAATAGATTTTTCTGGTGTTGAACGCTATATTGATACGCCTGTAAAAAGATACAGTTCTGGCATGTACGTTAGGCTTGCTTTTGCAGTAGCTGCTCATTTGGAACCTGAAATATTAATAGTAGATGAGGTATTAGCTGTAGGCGATGCAGAATTTCAGAAGAAGTGTTTAGGTAAAATGAAAGATGTGAGTGGGCAAGGTCGTACTGTTCTGTTTGTTAGTCATAATATGGGCGCAATTCAATCTTTATGCAGCCGCTCTATTTACCTTAAACATGGCATAATTCAACAGTCGGGGGATACAGATAAAATCATCAACTTTTATCTTAGCAATGAATTAAAAAATGAAGAAGAGCTTGAATTAAAACTTAATCCTGATTTACCCGCAAGTATTTCAAAAGTTTTATTGCTCAATAGTAATAACCAAAAAACCAGTTCATATTTATCTGGGGAATCATTAAAATTTCAATTTGATATTGAAAATTTAATGGAAGGAAATTATCAATTTGGTTTAGGTATAGCTAGTGCTTTGGATGTAAATATTTTCAGCGATATTTCAGAATCATTTATAATGAAACCTGGTCATAACGAAATGGTTTATGAAAATACTCAAGTGAAATTAGCACCTGGAAATTATGCATTAACATTTAATTTATTATTCAATGGTAAATCTATACAGTACTTTGAAAAAGCAATAAATTTTGAAGTGCTAGAAATAAATGCTGAAGGCGAATCATACTCTCTGCATAAAGGTGCAGGCTTTATTATAACAAAAGGAATATTCATCAGCAATTAATGAAATTATATTTAGGAATTAATTTTGAGAATCACGATACTGCAGTGTTTTTTATGAACCCTGAGAACAGTACTGTATTTGCAATCTCAACAGAAAGAATCACAAGGTTTAAACACGATAAAGTATTTCCAATACCAGCTATTGAAAAATACATCGAATATTCCGGAATAGATGTCAAACAAGTGACAAAACTGGTATGTGGCAACCCTAAAATTATGCAAAAGTCGAAAAGATATAGACTCAATGCATATTCAAGAGAAATGTTTTTCAGAGACTTAATGAATGAAAAATATTTAAAGGGATATAATACAGCAAAACGTGAATTTGATAGTAAATCTGAATGGAGTAAAAAAGTATGGTTATTGTCAAAAGGCAAATACAGACAATACAACAACATAGAAAAATCTGAAGAAACAGCTTTTCAAAAAGATATTATTCTAGGTGTATTAAAAGGATACTTTCCTAATGCAGAAATAGAATTACAATATATTGATCACGAAGAAAGTCATGCTATATCGAGCTATGTTACATCCCCATATACTGATAAAGCATTATTAATAACAATGGATGGCCATGGTGATCATAATTGTTTTTCAAGAGCATATATTGTCAAAGACAATCAATTAGTGCAAGTTAGCGAATCAATATCTCCAGATAAATTTATAAATTTTACAGGTAAGTATACAAAATACTGGGATGAATGTTCAATTGGAGGTATGTATACTTATTTTACTTGGAAGCTTGGATTTACTCCAAATGCTGATGAGGGTAAAGTAGAAGCATTAGCAGCTTTTGGCAATTATAAGAATGAAATTTACGATAAGTTGTGGCAATGTTTTTCGATTTCAGAAAATGCAATAAATATTGGTATTCAGGTTCATAAAGAAGAAGCTGAAATATTGTTTAGTCAAGATGAATTTAACGAATTTATAAAGAATTATAAAAAAGAAGATATAGCTGCTGCAATTCAAAAATTTCTTGAAGAATTTATGTTGACATATATCAAAAAACTTATCGATAGAACTGGAATTAAAAAACTATGTTTTAGTGGTGGAATATTCGCTAATGTAATTTTAAATTTAAGAGTATTTGAAACATTAACAGAAGAATTATATATAGTACCTGCTATGGCTGATGATGGTAGTGCAGAGGGTGCATGTTATTCAGCTTTTATTAAAGATGGCAATAAATTGCAAGATCTTGTTTGGATGAAGGAAAAGTATATGCCTTACTTTGGTGCTTCTTATAGTCGTGAACAAATTTTACAATGTTTGAAAAAAAATCCAGCTCTTACAATAGAAGACTATAAAAACGATTGGCCTGAAAAATCAGCAGAACTTGTAGCTGCAGGAAAGATTGGGGCTTTATTTCATGGTAGGATGGAGTGGGGCCCTAGGGCTTTAGGAAATAGAAGTATTGTAGCAGATTGTCGTAGCAAAGAAATTACAAAGAAAATTAATGGGTCTATAAAAAACAGACCTTTATTTCAACCTTTTTGTCCCTCAATTTTAGAAGAAGATCGTGAGAGATTATTTGAGAAATCATATCCTAATAAACATATGACCTGTGCATTCCGAATGAAGAAAATACACCGCGATAAAATTCCGGCATCAGTTCATATCGATGGGACAGGTAGAGCTCAATTTGTAGAAGAAAAAGACAATCCTATGTATTATAGATATTTGAAAGAACTTAAACGCCTTACCGGCTATGGTGTAAGTATTAATACTTCGTTTAATAAACACGGTAGAACCATTGTAGAAACACCAGAAGATGCAATAAAGGATTTTCTGGATACTAATTTAGACTTTGTGATGATTGAGGGGTATTTAATTAATAGAAAACAGTAATTATGAAACTACCTAAAATAATAGAATTTAAAAAAATTGGCAATCCTACTGAAGGATATATTTCCATTTTTGAAAACGGGATAGAAATGCCTTTTGAAATTAAAAGATGCTTTTGGACATATTATACTCCCGAAGAAGTAATAAGAGGTCGTCATGCACATTATGAAACCGAAATGATTCTGATTGCAGCTGCGGGAAAAATAATAATTCACACCGAGATGCCAGGCGATATTAAAGAAGAATTTATACTTGAAAAACCAGAAACTGGCTTGTTTATCCCTAAATTATGTTGGCATACTATGCAATATTCACACAATGCTGTGCAGTTAGTTTTGGCTTCCACTGTGTATTCGGAAAGTGATTATATTAGAGATTACCAGAAATTTAAAATTCTATAGATTAAACTATAAGTTGTCAGTATAATTTGTACATATCAAAAAAATAAATAAATACTTTGCACATGAATCTAAATGGAGTTAAATTAAATTTAAGAGCATTCTTAATAATAGTCTTTGGAGTATTATTCACATTCACTTTTATTTATGAAATTATTCCAGTTAATAATAACATGGGTTGGGATGGTGTCACATTTAATGATATCGCAAAACATGGGATAGATGATATTCAAAATAAATCTATGAGATGGTACTATATTTTTAGAATATTTCCATTCATTGTTTATGATATAGTTGGATTTCCCGAATTAGATTTATATATCCTTTGGATTTCCCGAATTTTAAATTTTGTATTCATTACGTTTTCAGTAGTATTTTATTTTAGAATTTGCAAATTATTGAACGCAGAAAACATGGTTGCAAATCTTGTATTTGTTTTATTATTTTTCTCTTTTCCAATTCTAAAATTTGTTAATTATTATCCAATGCTTACCGATCATATTTCTTTTTTCCTTTCATTAGCGGGTATATATTTTACATTATCAAAAAATAAGTTCTTAATAATTTTCACGATTATATTTTCACTTTTCACATTTCCATCCTTAGCTTTTATGCTTATATCAATAAATGTGATTCAACAACATAATGGAATTAAATTGTTTAAAGTAACTAAATCAAAATACATATATTTAATTATTGCATTTAAAATTGTACTAATATCTTTAGGAATTTATTTCTACAATTTAATGGCTTTTGGAAATCAAGAACCAGTGACGAACGGTGCTAATCTTAATGAAAGTTTATTAGAAATATCAACGATACTTTTAGTGCTTTATTTTTTGTATATAACATTCTCACTATTAAGAACTGTTCTAACAAACGGAGAAATTACATTTAAAATAAATGTTTTATATTTTACTTTATCTATTCTAATGTTTCTATGCATTTGGTATGTTTTTAATTCATTTCAACCAATGACTAGAACCGGTATTTCATCATTAGGTGGAATTGCATACTTAGCATTAACAATGCCTTTAAATTTTTTAATTTATCACACTTTTTATTTTGGAGTTATAGTGATTTTTTTACTTGCAAAAATGAAAGATATTTTTGCAAGCGCTCTTAAATTAGGAACTGGATTTTTTTTGGCAACAATAATTATTTATTTTTTTATGATACAGAATGAGTCTAGAATGTTAACAAATTTGATTCCTTTTCTAGCAATTCCATTGTTAAAAGCTTTTGAAAATGTTAAATTATCAAAAGGGACAATATATCTTATATTTATTGTTTGTATAATTCAATCTAGATTTTATATAAAAATTAATAACTCTTCAAATTTTTGGAAGTTAATGGAGGATCCTTCTGAGTATTTAAAATTTCCAGTGCAGAGATATTTTATGAACTTTGGGCCTTGGGTATCTGAACAAATGTATTGGATTCAATTAATATTATTTCTATTATTAATTGGTATTTATTTTCTATTCTATAAAATGTCTAATAATCTTAAAAGTAAAAAGTTAATATATGATTCATCCACTTTCTGATGTCAAAACTGAAAACATTGGCGAAGGAACTAATATATGGCAATATTCCGTTGTTTTAAAGTTCGCTATTATAGGAAATAATTGCAATATAAACTGTCATACATTTATTGAAAATGATGTTATTATAGGTAATAATGTCACAATTAAAAGTGGTGTTTATCTTTGGGATGGTATTCGAGTTGAGGATAATGTTTTTATTGGGCCCAATGCGACCTTTGTTAATGATAAGTACCCTAGGTCAAAGCAATACTTAGAAGAATACGCAAAAACTATATTAATGCAAGGTTGTAGCATTGGTGCAAATGCTACAATATTGGCAAATTTGAAAATAGGTAGTTATGCATTAGTAGGAGCTGGATCTGTAGTAACAAAAGAAATTGTATCACATGCATTAGTTGTTGGGAATCCAGCAGTGCAAATTGGCTGGGTAAATAAAACAGGTGAGATTTTAAAAAAATCCGATACCAATGAGTATTTTGACTCAAATGGAGTTAAATATATAGTTTTAAATGGTCAGTTAGTAGAATATTCATAGAGTATTACAAAATTAATTTCTCAAAATATTTAGTGCAAAAACTTCAAATTTCACCATGAGTAGTAACTAGTAATGAAGGAATTTTTCAAATCAATTATTTTGAAGAAATAACTAGCTTTCCTATAAACAAATCCCGGATGAATGAATTAGTTTATATGAGTACCATTATTTATTTAGCCATTTTCAAATTTAAAAAAATTATTAAATTATTTCACCTATGATTCCATATTTAGATTTAAAACAAATTAATCTTAGACATAAAGAAGGTTTACAGTCTGCTTTCGAACAAATACTTGAAAGTGGTTGGTTTATTCTTGGCAGTAAATTGGAAACCTTTGAAAAAGAGTATGCCAATTTTAACAATGTTACTCATTCAGTTGGATTGGCAAATGGTCTGGATGCTCTTATTTTATCACTTAAAGCAATAGGAATCCAGTCAGGAGATGAGGTTATTGTTCCATCAAATACATATATAGCTTCATGGCTAGCAATTTCATATGTAGGTGCTGTGCCTGTACCAGTTGAACCTAGGTTGGACACTTACAATATAAATTCAGAAAGAATATTTGAGAAAATAAATAATCGAACTAAAGCAATAATGCCAGTTAATCTTTATGGGCAAGCCGCCGAGCTTGACAGAATAAAACAAATAGCCGAAGACAACGGTTTGTATATGGTAGAGGATAATGCTCAAGCGCAGGGTGCAACATGTGCAGATGTTAGAACTGGAGCTTGGGGTCATATAAATGCAAGTAGTTTTTATCCTGGCAAAAATTTAGGTGCACTAGGCGATGCAGGTGTTATCACTACGAATAATGATCAACTTGCTGAGATAATAAAGGTAATGCGAAATTATGGATCTCAGAGAAAATATTACAATGAAATAAAAGGTGTGAATTCAAGACTTGATGAAATTCAGGCTGCTTTTTTATCGGTAAAATTAGCTTTTCTTGAAAGTGATAATTCAGAGCGTATGCGCCTTGCAGAAGTTTATCAAAATGAACTCGCGAATATTTGGGATTTGATCTTACCAAAATTGGCAATTGGTTGCAATTCGGTTTGGCATATTTATCTTATCAGGACTTCTTTACGAAATGAATTACAAACATATCTAAATCAAAATGGAGTTGGAACAGTTATACATTATCCTGTGCCTCCACACTTACAACAAGCATATATTGAGCTTGGATATAAAAAAGGAGATTTCCCTATTGCAGAGATCATTGCAGATACATGCCTAAGTCTTCCCTTGTATCCTGGATTAACTTCAGAAGATCAAAATAAAATAATAAGTCTAATAAAACAATTTTACAATGCCTAAAATTTCAATTATAGTACCTTGTTATTTCAATGAATTAAACATCCCATTAACTATTCCTGAGCTTATATCAAACGAGCAGAATTTTCCAATTGGGACAAATTTTGAATATATTTTTATTGATGATGGTTCTAAAGATAATACTTTGTCAGAGCTTAAAAAATTTAAAACGAAGTTTGGTGAGAAAATAAAAATAGTAAAACTGTCCGGAAATTTTGGAAGTTACAATGCAATTTTAGCAGGTATGCAATTTGCTACCGGGGATTGTAATGTAATACTCGCAGCCGACCTTCAAGATCCAATTGATTTAATGCCTAAGATGTTTTCATTTTGGGAAAAAGGAATTAAATTAGTTATAGGTAGTCGTCAAGACCGTGAAGACCCATTTTTTTCTAAAATCTTTGCAAATGCGTTTCAATTTCTTATTAAAAAATATGCATTAACTAATTTACCCAAAGGTGGATTTGATTATGCTTTATTCGATAAACAGTTAAAAGAACAGATTCTATTAATGGATGAAAGAAATTCAAATAGCTTATATCTCTTAACATGGTTAAAATACGAATATGTAAGTATTCCTTATTCTAGAAGGAAGCGTCAAGTCGGAAAGAGTCGATGGACGAGATCTAAGAAAATCAAACTTTTTATAGATTCTTTTGTGGCATTTTCGTTTTTGCCAATTCGTATAATATCGATAAGTGGGCTTATTCTTGGTGCAATATCAATTATTTATGCTATGTATATTATGTATAATAAATTGACAGGCAATATCGCAATAGAGGGATGGACCTCAATGATGATCGTATTTTTATTTATTTCTTCTTTTCAAATGATTTCACTTGGTGTATTAGGTGAATATCTATGGCGAACACTAGATGCCAGCAGAAAAAGGCCAAATTACGTAATTGATGAAGTTATAGATTAAAAGAAATTATTTTTTAATGGTAGATAAGTCGCTTGTTAGCATAATAGCATTAAATTATAACCAATCAGATTTTTTGATTGAAAGCCTTGAAGCAATCGCATTACAATCCTATAAAAATATAGAGCTCATTATAACAGATGATTGCTCTACGGATGATTCAATTGAGAAAATTGATGCATGGGTAGAAAGGAATCCACAAATTCAAGTTATTAAGGTCTACAACAAGATTAATCTTGGTCTATGTAAAACACTTAACAAAGCCATTCATGTAAGTAAAGGTTATTATATAAAACCAATAGCCTGCGATGATATTATACTACCAGAATATCTTGAAAGAGTTACGGCAGAGTTTAATAATGAGACGGATTTAATCTTTACAGACATGATTCTGATGAATGAAAAAGGAGAGATTAGGCAAGCATCAAATTATAAATATAATAGAGTAAATCCTGCTGATTACCTCAATAATTCTGAATCATTGTTAGAAGCTCAATACATAGCAGCTCCAACTATTATTTATAAACGAAGCCTATTTAATCAATTAGAAGGATATGATGAATCATTAGCTTATGAAGACTGGGATTTTTTGTTAAAAGCCCAGAAGAAAACAAAGTTTTCTTTTATCGACCAATCATTGGTAAAATACAGAGTGCATGAAAAGAACATGCATAAAAGCTTAAGGAATAATTCAGCTTTTGTAGACTCTACAATCAGAATACTTTTGAGGGAAGTTGCCACATCTGAAAACCTTAAAATCAAGGAAAACTTATCTGCAGAAATATGCAAAATGTTAATCATAAATGAATTGGAAGGTTTAAGATATTTTGAGTTATTTAAAAATAGGTATCAAAGAGTAAACGCAACTGATCCAGTTATATCTGTATTAATAACATCTTATAATACTGCAGAGTTTATATTGCCATGTATTACTACTATACTATTACAAACATTCCAAAATATTGAAGTTATTGTTATCGATGATGGATCAACAGACAAAACACTAGAAATATTAGGAACAATAAGGGATAGTCGTTTAAAAGTTTTTGCATTAAGTGAGAATAAAGGTAGGGTAGAGGCACTGAATTACGGACTATCCCTTTGCACAGGCCAATACTTAGCATTGATGGATTCTGACGACTTAGCTTCACCCTTAAGGATTGAAAAACTATATGAACATTTACAGAAGAATCAATTAGATGCGGTTTCCTCACAATTCTACGAGTATAAAAACAATAGCGATTTTACAATTAGTAGTTTTCGAACGGATGAAAAAGCAATAAAGGTTACGATGCTTTTTTATAATGCAGTACCACATGCAGCAACTTTGTTTAAATCGCAAACTATTCAATCAATTTCATATAGAGACGGTTTCGATTATGCAGAAGATTATGACATGATGGCAAGATATTCATTGCACTACAAACTTGGAATGATAAATGAGCCATTATACTTATATAGGAGAAGGATTAATTCCGCAACTGGGATAACTAATTCTGAACACTCATTATCAAGTCAGAAAAAAATTATCAGAGAAATTTTTGATTTGTATTTATTCACTGTTACAGAAACAGAGCTTGATCTGCATTTTGACATGCTAACTTCTATAAGAAATCCTGTTTTAAAAGATATGAATATACTGATACAGATCAGGTCTTGGATCTATAAAATTATCAGTAAAAATAAACATAGAATATTTTTTAATGAAAAAGCATTAAAACGAATATTGTTGGATAATTATTGGAGCGTTTATTATTATGCGAATATAAAAAACCATAATACTAAAGCCGCCATCAGAATGTTTACAATGGAAGACATAGAACTGAGTTTTCTTATTTTTAAAGAAGGCCTTAAGTCAGACGTTAAGAAATTACTTGGGAAGAACAATTAATCAATAATAAATGAATAAACTCCCAATATCTGCTTTAGTCGTTTCATGCAATGAAGGACATTTGTTAGAAGATTGTTTGAAGTCTTTGTCCTTTTGTGATGAAATCTTCGGAGTAAACCTCGAATCCAATGATAATACGGAGGGATTATTTAAAAGGTATGCAAATAAATACGAAAACATGATAAGGGTGCCTTTAGTAGAGGAAATACATCCAATCATTATCCCTTTATTAAAAAATGATTGGATAATACTTATAGATCCCGATGAAAGAATCTTAGAGCAATTGCAAAATGATATAAAAAGAACTATACTAGATGCTCCAAATAATGCTTGTACATACAGAGTTCCAATGATTAATTATTTTAGAAATAGAAAATTAAAAGGAACAGTATATGGAGGAATTAAATATGCAAGATTATTATATAAAAAAAGTGCAATAAATTTAAGCGCAAATGTACATACTGGAATTCAAATGAAAGATGGTTATGAACGATACAAAATAAAATTTACAGGAGATAATTATGACAAGCATTTATGGTGTAGTAGTTGGAAACAGTTATTGGAAAAACATAAAAGATATATAAAAGGTGAAGGTAAAAGCAGATATAATTCAGGACTATATTATAATGCTAAAGAAAAATATAAAACGTGTATAATTAAATTTTATTATTCATTTAAAACTTTGAAGGGATATAAAGATGGTTTAACAGGTTTTTTATTAAGTTTTTTAGCTGCAAGATATGAGTTTTTAAGCTGGAATAGTCTAAGAAATTATACAAAAGCATTAAAAAACAAGTAATTGAAAATTAAATGTGTGGCATAGCTGGAATCTACCAATTTAATCAAGAAAAAGTGAATTTGCAGGATTTGCAGATGTTCACTGATTCGATGTTTCACCGAGGTCCAGACGGAGCAGGATATGAATTATTGGCAGATGATAAACTCGGATTAGGTCAGCGTAGGTTGGCTATACTCGACCTTTCTGAATCTGGACATCAACCCATGTATACTCCAGATCAAAGATATTGCATTACCTATAATGGTGAAATATTTAATTTTCAAGAGATAAAAAATGAATTGATAACTTTAGGATTTACATTCAATTCTGAATCAGATACCGAAGTTATTTTGGCATCCTTTCACCAATGGGGAAAAGATTGTCTTAAGCGTTTTAATGGTATGTGGGCATTTGCTATTTGGGATAACTCTGAACAAGAATTGTTTC
>Ga0209107_10001604_pt1 | contig 12678 bp, 10 predicted proteins | sample LakErihyJuly2011_2_FD_187460 | JGI IMG/M metagenome (GOLD analysis project Ga0209107, IMG submission 187460) | Freshwater microbial communities from dead zone in Lake Erie, Canada - CCB hypolimnion July 2011 (SPAdes) (version 2) | ecosystem: Environmental > Aquatic > Freshwater > Lentic >... | reverse complement strand
TCACTTCCCATACGACAGTCATGGGTTATTTATGTTTGATGGCGCTAATACATATGAGTATGCCGACATGAGAAAAGGATTTCATCCCGATTGGAATTCTTATATTTTTAATTATGAGAGAGGGGAGGTGAAATCATTCTTAATTAGTAGTGCCCGTTTTTGGTGTGATCAATTTCATATTGATGGACTAAGAGTGGACGCGGTAAGTTCAATGTTAAAGTTGGATTACAGCAGGGAAGATGGACAGTGGGAGCGAAATGCATTTGGTGGGAATGGTAATATTGAAGCCATTGCATTTATAAAGGATTTAAATGAAACCCTGTATCGTGATTTTCCCTCGATACAAACTATTGCGGAGGAAGCAACGGATTGGCCTGGAGTGAGCAAACCTACTTTCATGGATGGGTTGGGTTTTGGTATGAAGTGGATGATGGGATGGATGCATGATACCTTGGACTTTTTTAAACTAGATCCAATTATGCGTTCTGGCGCCCAGGATAAGTTTACTTTTTCCATGATGTATTATTATGATGAACATTTTATGTTACCGTTAAGTCATGACGAAGTAGTGCATGGAAAGAGTCCTATGATTTATAAAATGCCGGGGGATGAATGGCAAAAATTTGCGAATTTAAGATTGTTGTATACTTATATGTTCACACATCCGGGGGCCAAGTTACTATTTATGGGTAATGAATTTGCAGCAACAAGTGAGTGGAATTTTACAACTGAATTACAGTGGGATTTATTACAACACGAAAGTCATGCAGGAATGAAGAAATGTGTGCAGCAATTAAATTTGTTATTAAAGTCAAATCCAGCATTATACGAATTGCAATATGATACGGCTGGTTTTGAATGGATAGAAACCAATAAACGTCAGGAAGGAGTCATTGCCTTTAGAAGAAATGCAAAAAATGGGGAAGAGGATGTACTCGTTGTTATGAATATGACGCCCGTTCCAAGACATGCATTTCCTATACATGTTCGTGGAAACAAAGCATGGAAGGAAATTTTTAATAGTGACAATAAATCATTTTATGGCGTAGGAGATTTATACAATAACAATATTTCAATCATTGCTCAGGATGAGCAAGCGGGTTGGGTAAAGCTTTTATTAGAGTTGCCAGCACTTTCTGCGGTCGTTTTAAAGTAGTGCGCGCTATTAATAAAGTACTGAATTATAATGATTTAGCTACCTATACGCACATTTTTTAATGATTTTTGCACATTTTCCTAAATCTGTTGAATGTTAACATACAGGTAATGTAAAGTATTGAACTTTGTATTGTTAATCCAACCTAATAAAACATGATTACTAACAACAAAGCTATGTTGTATGAAGCCGTTTCCGAATTCATACAATTACACGCCTTCGATCATTTATTGGACCATGAATTAGCCCAACTAAAAAACTTATTAAATATTTGGGCAGAAACACAAGATGCGAATGAGTTACATGAACTTACCCAAAAGCTCACACCGATTTTAAGTAAAGTAAACTTCTTTGTAGAAACTGTTTCACCAGCAGCTATTCAGCTATGGTTTTATGCTTTGTCTTACAATAATATTCCAATTGGGAATATGATGCAGGATTTAAGTATGAACAATGAAATAGCAACCTATTAAAAAAAGCCACTCAATTGAGTGGCTTTTTTTAATATTATGGGAAGGTAAAATTAGAACATGCTCTTCTTCATAGCTGTTTTGCCTTCTCCAATTTTAAAGCCGTTATTGTAAACTTCAATCTTGTATTCACCTTCTGTGAATTTAGTACCTTGTTTGATGTCATAACTTATTGGCAATAGAGCGTTTTGCTCATATCGAACAGTCATTTTATTCGCAAATTTCTTTTGGCCATCTTCTCTTGTAGAAATAGTCCCTGCATCAATAACGGTATTGCCATCTGGACCAAGGATACAAATGTATAAATCTTGTGCTCCACTAGGAGTGATCTTATTTTTATCAATTTGGAAAGAAACACGAATGGTGTTGGCTCTTCTAGTATTGTTGGTTTTCTTCTCCGAACCATCGTCTTTAATAAGCAACCCTTCAATATTAAATGAAGAGGCATGTAAAGTAGAGGCAATATCTTGAATTCTATCTTTTTCCTGAGTAGTTGTATTCAAATTTGTATTTAATGAAGTGTTTTGCGTAGTCAAATTCTGATTCTGTACGTTTAACTCTTTATTTTCAGCTTGCGCTTTCGCTAAATCGGTCGCTAAACTTGAAATTTGATTGTTTAATTCTGCAATCATCTTTTTAGCTTCCTCAATTTCTTTCTCGGTAGCGTTCTTTTTCTTAAGAATAGAACCAATATTTGATTTTAACTTTCCAATTTCAATGGTTTTATTTTGCAAATCACTGGACATTTCCGTATTGGCAGCTGTTAATGAATCTACTTTGATAGAAGCGGCATCAAACTGCAATTGCAATACTTTTTTAGCACTATCAATTGTTGCAATTTTAGTATCACTTTCAATAGTTAACTCGGCTTTAGTGCTATTCATTGAATAGTTAAAGTAAACCCAAGAGCCAATGATGGCTACAATTAGGATGCCAATAATTATTTTATTGCTATTTCCATTAGTTTCTGAACGCATATTTTCCTTTTTGATATTTAGGATAAAGTTACAAAAAATGGGTCATATTTTAAATATTTGATTTTTTTTGCACAAATTTAACGCTGCGCACACTTGATTCAATATCTTTGAGTATGCCCATTTCTAAAATAATATCCAATTGGAAAAAGAATGTTTTTGATGCTGTCTATTGGTTAGAAGGGGAAGAATCTTTTTATATAGATCAAGTAGTTGACTATGCTGAAAAACACTTGTTAGTTGAATCAGAACAGGCATTTAATCTTTCTATTTTTTATGGTAAGGATGCGGATTGGGCACAGGTGATGAATGCTTGTAAACGTTACCCCGTATTTGCAGAAAAACAAGTGGTGATTTTAAAGGAGGCGCAACAGATGAATCAACTGGAGAAGTTGGTTTCTTATATTGAAAATCCATTAAGTTCTACCATTTTTATTGTTGCGCATAAGGATAAAAATGTAGACGGCAGATCGGCTTTAGCCAAGTTGTTAAAAACAAAGGCGGTAGTGGTGAGTACCAAAAAAATGTATGACAATAAGCTCCCAGAATGGGTGAATGGTTGGGTCTCTGAGAGAGGGTATCAAATTAGTCCAAAAGCGGTTCAAATTATCGTGGATCATATTGGAAATGATTTAAGTAGAATTCAAAATGAATTGGAAAAACTGATTGTAAATTTAGGGGATCGTAAAAAAATGACAGAGGATGATATTGAAAAGTATATTGGCATAAGTAAAGAATACAATGCTTTCGAATTTCAAGATGCAGTGGCGCAAAGAAACTTTTCAAAATCAATTAAGATGATTCAATATTTTGAATCTAATAATAAGGCAGCGCCAATTCAATTAATACTACCTACTTTGTATGCCTTTTTTAGTAAATTATATGCAGTATACGGATTGGGTACCAGTGACGAAAGAAGAATAGCGAGTGAAGTGGGAATTCCTCCTTTTTTAGTGAAGAACTATATGGCCGCTTCCCGAAATTATGCTTATGGGAAAGTGGAACAAATTCTATTATTAATACAAGAGTATAATTTAAAAGTAATTGGCATTAATAATGCCGACAATACAGATGGGGACTTATTAAAGGAATTGGTGATTAAGATAATGGACGTTCCAGCAAAATAGATTTTGCCGAATATACATCCTTATTTAATTGTGCTTTAAGTTCATCTAGCCCATTAAACTTTACCTCTCCTCTAATATAATCATATACCATGACCGTAAAGGTTTCTTCGTAAATGTCTTCATCGAAATTGAAGATATTTACTTCAATTACTTTTTTATGACCATCTACGGTTGGACGTACACCGATGTTCATCATGCCCTCTAATATGCGCTCACCAAAACATTCTCCTTTCACCCTTACAGCATATACACCATTGGATGGGATTAATTTTTCTTCATCGTTAATATGTAGGTTGGCAGTAGGAAAGCCAATGGTGCGGCCAATTTGATTGCCTCTCACTACAAAGCCATCAAAAAAGTAGGCGTACCCTAATAGCTCGTTGGCTTTTGCAATATTTTTTTCTAAAAGATATTCTCTAATATGGGTTGAGCTAATTATTTCATCTCCAATTAATTGTTCATTTATTTGCTCAACGATAAATCCAAGCGCTTGACCATAGTTTTGAAGCATTTCAAAATTACCTAGACGCCCTTTTCCAAAACGGTGATCATATCCAACGATAATAGTATGCGGGTGAAAATGTGCTACTAGAAATTCTTGTAAATAGGCTTCTGCAGTCAAATTGGAAAAGTGGTAATCAAATGGGACCACCACTAAATGGTCAATGCCTAATTGGTCTAATAATTTAATTCTTTCGTTTAAACTAGTCAATTGTTTAATCTCCCCAGGAACGGAAGAAGTTACTTTGCGGGGATGTGGATGAAAAGTAATAATGATGGTTTCGCCTTCAATTGCTTGCGCAATTTCTTGCATGCTAATGATGATTTTTTGATGCCCTCTATGCACCCCGTCAAACGCACCTGTTGTAATCACCCCATGCTTAAATGGGGGCAAATCCTTTAAATTATAATGAACCTTCATCTTCTATTGCTAAATATGGCACAAATGTAAAACAATTGTACCTTTGTAGTCCAAAACAATTTAAGTTCATGTCATTGTATGCCCAACGCGGAGTATCCGCACAAAAAGAAGAAGTACACGCAGCTATCCAAAATTTAGATCAAGGCCTGTATCCAAATGCTTTTTGTAAGTTGTATGCCGACTTTTTAGGGGGGCAATCGGACTATATTAATATCATGCATGCCGACGGCGCAGGCACCAAAAGTATTTTAGCCTATATCTACTGGAAAGAAACAGGCGATGCAAGTGTTTGGAAAGGAATTGCGCAGGATGCAATAGCCATGAATTTAGATGATTTATTATGTGTGGGTATATATGATCAAATACTTTTCTCGTCTACCATTGATCGGAATAAATCGGTGATTACTGGAGAAATTTTAAGTCAAGTAATTAATGGAACGCAGGACTTTTTCAACACCTTAAAAACCTATGGGGTAAATATCGAGTTCCTGGGCGGTGAAACCGCTGACGTTGGAGATGTAGTAAGAACCATTGCGGTAAATGGAACCATGACAGCAAGATGGCCAAAATCCAAATTAATCACCAATGACCTCATTGCGCCAGGTCAGGTAATTGTGGGGTTCTCAAGCCATGGTAAAGCGAATTACGAAACCGAATACAATAGTGGTCTTGGAAGTAATGGGTTAACGAGTGCAAGACATGATGTATTAAGTAAGGAATATGCAACAAAGTATCCAGAAACTTTTGAATCTACTTTGTCGGATAGTGTTGTTTATATTGGAAAGAATAAGGTGTCAGATCAAATGGACATCCCAGGATTTGGGAATATATCGGTGGGTAAGTTATTATTAAGTCCAACTAGAACATATGCGCCTTTGGTGAAAGCCATTTTATCGCAGCATTTTGATGCGATAAAGGGAATGATTCATTGCAGTGGTGGGGGGCAAACCAAGTGCATGAAATACCTTCCAGGGGACATGCGCATTGTGAAGGACAATTTTATGCCCGTTCCGCCGATCTTTACATTAATACAAGCTAATTCGGGTGCCAATGCGCGTGAAATGTACCAGGTATTTAATATGGGACATCGGTTAGAGATATTCACAACGACCGATCAAGCTGAAAATTTAATTTCAATTGCAGCTTCATTAGGTATTGAATCACAGGTAATTGGAAGGGTTGAAGCTTGTCAAAATAAAGAACTTGTCTTAAAAGGTGATTTTGGACAAGAGGTATTTACCTACTAACTTTAAAGCACGAATAGAAATAGAAAAGAACAATTTATAAAATACCAAATATGTCAGAAGTCCTTGTTAATTTAGAAAATGCCAATATTTACCAGAGTGGGAGCTTAATCCTTCAGGATGTAAATTTCAAAGTAGAGACTGGTGAATTTGTGTATTTGGTGGGCAAAACCGGTACAGGTAAAAGCAGCTTATTAAAAACTTTATATGGAGAAATTACACTTACCGAAGGAACAGGTAATGTTGTTGGCTATAATTTAAAGGATATGACATGGAAAACGCTACCTTTTTTAAGAAGAAATTTGGGGGTTGTTTTTCAGGACTTTCAATTGCTTACGGATAGAAATGTGCATGAAAACCTACGCTTTGTATTAAAAGCTACGGGTTGGCAGGACGAAGGCTTAATTGAGCAAAAAATTAATGACGTATTGGCCAAAGTGGGTCTTCAGAATAAGGGTTTTAAAATGACATTTGAAATGAGTGGTGGGGAACAACAAAGGGTGGATATTGCCCGTGCCTTATTAAACGCTCCTAAATTAATTTTAGCCGACGAGCCTACGGGTAGTTTGGATCCAGAAACCAGCGACGAAATCATACAATTGTTATTCCAAATAGCCAAGGATGATGGGACTGCCATTGTGATGGCTACCCATGATTATATGGTGGTGAATAAGTTCCCTTCTCGCACTTTAACTACAGAGGGTGGGCGACTTGTTAGTAAGGCCTAATTTTCCCACAATTGTGCACAAAATGCACACTTTTGCTTGATTTATACTGTCTTTTTCTTATGTTCGCAGACATTTAAAAGGAGATATAAAAGTGAGACTAAAGTCATTAGAAATCAAAGGGTTCAAGAGTTTTGCTGATAAAACCATCGTTACTTTTGACGAGGGTATTACAGGTATTATAGGACCAAACGGTTGTGGTAAAAGTAATATCATCGATTCTATCAGATGGGTTATTGGAGAACAAAAAATTTCTGCATTAAGATCAGAGAATTTAGATTCCCTTGTTTTTAACGGGAGTAAAACAAGAAGTGCGAGTAGTATGGCCGAAGTGAGCCTTACTTTTGAAAATACAAAAAATTTATTACCAACAGAATTTAGTACCATAACGGTAACGCGTCGTTTTTATAAAAACGGTGAAAGTGAATATCGTTTAAATGATGTGGCATGTCGTTTAAAAGACATCCATAATTTATTTTTAGATACAGGGGTAAGTACCGATAGTTATGCCATTATAGAATTAGCAATGGTGGATGATATTATCAAGGATAAAGATAATAGTCGTCGTCGTATGTTAGAGCAAGCTGCTGGTATTACCATTTACAAAGTTAGAAAAAAAGAAGCCAAGAATAAATTAGATGCTACCGAACAGGATTTATCAAGGATTGAAGATTTGTTATTTGAAATTAATAACCAATTAAAAACTTTAGAGAATCAAGCGAAAAAAGCGGAAAAGTATTTTGAAATTAAGAAGGACTATCAAGAAACTGCAATTGAGCTAGCGATCGCTTCTTTGGAAGGCTTTAATTTAAGCTATAAGGAACTTACAGGGCAACAAGAAGCCGAAACGGATAAGAAAATTCAATTAGAAGCACAAATCGCTTTGGAAGAAGCGGCTTTAGAGCAGGAGCGATTGGTGTTTATTGAAAAAGAAAAAGATTTACAAGGTTTGCAACAAGCGTTTAACGAAAAACTGCAAATTTTAAGAACAAAAGAAAACGATAAAAATCTAGCAGCGCAAAGACTCACCTATTTAAGCGATAAGGAAACGAGTTTACAAGAATTTCTTGCGCGCGCGGCCGGCCAAGTAAAAACAATAGGAGACTCTATTGAATATACAAAGCTTCAAGTGCTTGAAGAAGAAAAAATATACAACGATTTTAAAAATAGAGTTGAGCAATCACAGGTTGAGTTAACCAATAAGCGTGCTCAGTTTGATGATCAAAGAGTAGTATTGGATGGCTTACGCCAGGAGTATCAACAAATACAAAGAGGTCAGTTTGATGCAGAGAAAAAAGTAGCAGTGTCTGACACGTCTATTCAAAATGTGGAGCGATCACAGGATCAATTGACATTAGAACAAACACAACGTACTTCACAAATTGAAGAGTTGACGCAACAGTTGTCAGTGAAAGAATCGGATCTTGCAATAAAGAAAGCGCATCTTGCTGCTTTACAGGCACAACACGAAACTGCTAAAGCAAGCATCTTTGAAACACAAGCTGCATTAGAAGAATTAAGATCAAAAATGGCAGAGGAATCTAGAACTTTGGATGCCAAGAAAAATGAATACGATTTATTAAAGAGCTTAGTAGACTCTATGGAAGGTTATCCAGAGAGCGTTAAATTCTTACATAAGAATACGGGTTGGAATCACAATGCGCCTATTTTATCTGACATTTTATATGTACAAGAGCAATATCGCACTGCAGTTGAAAACGTATTAGAGCCTTATTTGAATTATTATGTAGTGAACGATTTGAAAGAAGGAATGCAAGCCGTTCAATTATTAGATGACAATAAAAAAGGGAAAGCAAACTTCTTTCTATTAGACCAGTTAACGGGGGCGCAAGCTTCTTCGACACCTGCAAATACGATTGCTGCATTATCGGTTGTAGAAATTGATAGCAAGTATGCTGCTTTAGCGAATCATTTATTGGGCAATGTATTTATTGCAGAAAATGAACAAGCTTTAGAAGCAAATACAAACGGTATTATTTTAGAAAGAACAGGTAAGTTCGTAAAAGGAAAATATACTTTAACAGGAGGTAGTGTTGGATTATTTGAAGGCAAGAAAATTGGCCGTGCTAAGAATTTAGAAAAATTATTAACAGACATTCAAGCTCAAGAATCTGTTGTGAGTCATTTAAAAGAGCAGATTCAAACCAAGCACAATTCGGTATTGGAATTTAATGAGCTACTTAAAGAAAATGAAATTCGTGCAACAGAGCAATCTGTTAATACATTAATCAATGACGTTTTTGCGATTAAAAATAGATTGGAGAATTTACAAGCCGCACATATTGCAGCAGTTACTAAATTAGCAGAATATGCTGCTAAGGTTAATGAGGAACATGCTGCCATTGCAGATACAAGGGTTGCTTTAGAAGCATTGAATCTTAGCTTGCAAGAAACCCAAGCAAAATTGGAGTCTATAGAATTAGCATATCAAGCTGCGGAACAAGCATATCATTTGGCGTCGGGTGAATTCAATGAAATGAATTTACAATTAACCAAACAGCAAAGTAAAATTGAATCATTGCAGCAGGAAGTTGTGTTTAAAGAAAATCAATTAAATGATTTACATGCACAAATTCAAAGTAATACAGAGCAGTTAACCGAGGCCTCAGCAGCCATTGTTGAAAGTCGCGATCAATTGGCTCAAATTGAAGTTGAGTTGGTGCACTTAATTAGAACCAAAGAGGAAGAAGAATTAAAATTAAACGAAGCAGACCAGGCTTATTATACTTTACGAAACGACCTTCAAGAAAAAGAAAGTGCAGTAAGACAACAAATAAAGTCTAAGGAATTGGTGGATCAAATTATAAATGAGATTAAAGACAAGTTGAATAATTTGAAATTACAATTGTCTGGTATGAAAGAGCGATTGAGTGTAGAGTTTAAAGTAGAATTGGAAGACGTTTTAGAAAAAGGCCGTCAAACTGAAGAAACTTTAGAAGAACTACAAGTAAGTGCAGAGAAAATGAAAAAGCGTTTGGAGAATATGGGTGAGGTAAATCCAACGGCTATAGAAGCATATACCGAAATGAAAAAGCGTTATGATTTCATCTTGGAACAAAAGAATGACTTGGTAACGGCTAAAGAAAGTTTATTATTAACTATTCAAGAAGTAGAAGCAACCGCGAATCAAGCATTCTTAGAAACGTATAATAAGGCAAGGGAAAACTTCCAAAAAGTATTCAAGGCATTATTTACCGAAGAAGATTCTTGCGACTTGATATTGGTTGACCCAGATAATTTATCAGAAACTGCTGTTGAGATTGTTGCGAAGCCCAAGGGTAAGCGTCCTTCTTCTATTACGCAGTTATCAGGAGGAGAGCGTACCTTAACGGCAACTGCCATGTTATTTGCAATTTACTTAATTAAGCCAGCTCCATTCTGTATTTTGGATGAGGTGGATGCACCATTAGATGATGCCAACATAAGTAAGTTCACTCAAATGATTCAAAAGTTCTCTGACAACTCTCAGTTTATTATTGTTACACACAATAAACAAACTATGAGTGCGGTGGATGTAATTTATGGGGTAACCATGCAAGAACCAGGGGTAAGTAAGCTGGTTCCTGTGGATTTCAGAAGTTTAAGTAATTAATTTACATTATAAATTCGCTTTAAGAGTCTTTGGTAGCAATACTAGGGGCTCTTTTAATTTGGAACCTTGTTTAAATGATTAAATCATCTATCATATTATTTCTCACTTGTTTTTTTCTTTACCTGCCATTTAGTAGGGAGCCAGATTATTTTGATAGTGAGACAGCTCCAGCAATCATTGTTTCAAGAGGAGATGCTATTGTTGCAGTTTATAATGAATTTGGTAAACCCTATGCCTTACAATTAGATAAGCAGCAATATGGGCTTAAAATAGGGCAACAAGTAGAAGTAATTTATGAATTAAGACATCCCGAAAAAGCAACCATTAATAAAGCCTGGGGGTATTGGTTTATTGGAAAAGAAATGGCCTGGTCTTTTGGCATATTTGCCGTTTTGTTAGGAGTTGCTTATGCAACCACCCATAAGCCGCATCCCGATGCATTGGCCGAACAATTAAGCTTTAAAGAAGAACATAAGACGAAATATCAATAATATTTCAATGCTTATGATTTTAGATATGGACTCGTAATTAACGTTTTAGCAAACGCTTAATTTCTTTGTCTACATCACGATTTTTAATGGTTTCGCGTTTATCAAATTCTTTCTTACCCTTACCAATACCAATTTCTAATTTAGCGTAATGCTTTTCATTGAAAAAAATCCTTAAGGGAACAATGGTAAATCCTTTTTCCTTCACTTTTACCTCTATTTTTTTTAACTCTCTCTTTTCTAATAATAATTTACGGTCATGCACTTCAATGTGATTATTGGCTGATCCGTGAGAGTAGGCATTAATATATAAACTACGTACCCATAATTCTCCGCGGTCAAAAAAACAGAAGGAGTCATTGAAACTTACTTTGCCTTCCCGTATAGACTTTACTTCCGTACCAAGCAATACCATGCCAGCAACATATTTGTCCTCTATGTTGTAATTAAAATAGGCCTGCCTATTGTTTAATTCTTTTGCTGCTATTGATTTGGGTTTCGCCATAAAAAATGTCCCAACCTATCGGCTGGGACAACAAAAGTAGTATAAGTATGCCTAGTTTCGAAATCGAAATGGTTAGTTCCCTTATATTCTAATTAGTTTCTGAACAAAAAGGCTACTTCAGATAGTTTATTTTTTAGTTCCTTTCTGTCTACGATAAAGTCAAGAAAACCATGTTCTAATAGGAATTCACTTCTTTGAAATCCAGCCGGCAAGTCCTTTTTTATCGTTTCTTTAATCACCCTTGGCCCAGCAAATCCAATTAAGGCACCAGGCTCTGCAATATTAATATCTCCCAACATACCAAAGCTAGCAGAGATGCCACCAAAAGTAGGATCTGTTAGTAAAGATATAAATGGCAATTTAGCGTCACTTAATTGAGAAAGCTTTCCGCTTGTTTTAGCCAATTGCATTAAGCTAAATGCACTTTCCATCATTCTTGCTCCACCGCTTTTGCTAATGACTAAAAAAGGAAGTTTATGTTCAATACAATAATCTACGGCGCGGCTAAATTTTTCTCCCATTACGCTGCCCAATGAACCTCCAATAAATTCAAAGTCCATACATGCAACTACATAAGGCTCTCCATTCATCTTGCCAACGCCCACGCGCATAGAATCTTTCAAATCAGTTTTAGAATGAATTTCATCTAAACGTTTTTGATAGTTTTTAAGATCAGTAAAATTTAAGGCGTCCTTACTTACGATATTATCGTACAACACTTCGTATTGTTGTTCGTCAAATAAAATTTCAAAATAATCTTCACTGCCAATTCTGTGATGGTAGTTGCAACTTGAACATATAAACAATTGTTCTTTTAATTCAGAACTTGTACAAATATGATTACAAGTAGGACACTTAGTCCATAAACCTTCGGGTGTTTCTTTTTTATCTGCCGTCGAAGTGGTAATACCTCTTTTGATACGTTTAAACCATCTTGGTTTTCCTGTTTCATTATTAGCAGATTCTTCCCCTGTCAAATTCACTTCAATATCTTCTTCTCTGTTTCTCATATATAGGCATTTAAGTGAGTAATCGTAACTATTATGCGTTTCTGTTAATACAGTTTAAATCATCAAAAGATTGTTCTAGTCGCTTAATGAATGACTCTTCTCCTTTTCTTAACCAAACTCTTGGGTCATAGTATTTTTTATTTGGCTTATCCGCTCCTTCAGGATTTCCTAATTGAGTTTGTAAAAAAGCTTCATTCTTTTTGTAGTAGCCTAAGACACCTTCCCAGAAAGCCCATTGTAAATCGGTATCCAAATTCATTTTAATGGCACCGTATCCGATGGCTTCTCTAATTTGATTTTGAGGAGAACCAGATCCACCATGAAATACAAAGTAAACTGGTTTTGGGGCAGTACCTAATGACTTTTCAATATGCAATTGGCTATTATGTAATATTTCAGGTTTTAATTCAACATTGCCTGGGCTATACACACCGTGTACATTAC
>Ga0209107_10001601_pt1 | contig 12687 bp, 11 predicted proteins | sample LakErihyJuly2011_2_FD_187460 | JGI IMG/M metagenome (GOLD analysis project Ga0209107, IMG submission 187460) | Freshwater microbial communities from dead zone in Lake Erie, Canada - CCB hypolimnion July 2011 (SPAdes) (version 2) | ecosystem: Environmental > Aquatic > Freshwater > Lentic >... | reverse complement strand
TGTAAAAAAAATAGTTGATTATGGCAATTAATAAGAACCACGAATTTGAAGATTTAGATAGTATTAAATGTGCGATTGTTGAAAAAAATGCAAGTCCGGAACGCGTCGCATTTTTAAAGCAATTATTGGAATTGAATAAATACCAAGTAGTGGTAGTGGGAAGCCCTGCCCCTAAAGCAGCGCCTGCCGCGCCAGTAGCAGCTCCTGCAGCTGAAGGCGATACGACCACACCCGCAGCCGCGCCTCCAGTTCCAGAAGCGCCCCCCGCGCCTACCACATTTACAGTGGGCGTGACCGACTTAACTTTTAATGCCACCAACGCTATTTTTGGTCGCCTATTAAAAACAGATAATGGAACTATTGTTACCCTTGCTTATTGGCAAGAAAAAGAGGCGGTTTCCAATGATGAAGTACCTTATTTTGATCAGTTCAAATAACTCCTTTTATACTTATAAGTTTACTCCATTTAAATCTTACTTCTTCTTTAGTTTACTTCATTTAAATTAAAAGTATCAACCCCAAGTAACAAAAAAAATTATAGAAATGGTTTATTCCTATTTTAGTTCAGTACATCCAAAAACAAAAACCCCAAGCAAGCTTGGGGTTTTTTATAAATAGCATTTAAGCTTATTTTATTTGAATCAGCTAATTACTTTTTTAATTGTACTTTTTTATGCAAATCATCCAACTTGCTTGTGTACAAACTACGGCCATGTGTACCTAAAATAATTTCATTATCTCTAGGATGAATCACGATATCGTGAATAGGCACCGCGTTAGGCAAGCCTTTACTCCATCCCATGGAACTATTACCGCCATCGGTACTTACATATAAGCCACCATCCGTTCCTACATATAACACTTGGCTTGAAATATTATCTTCGGTAATTACATTGACTGCTTCTAATGGCAAATCCTTCATGATTTGTTTCCAAGTTGTACCATAATCATCACTTACATACACATAAGCATTAAAATGGTCATTACGATACCCGTTCAATGTCGCATAAACGCGTGATTCACTATACGCACTTGCCAATACCCTACTTACATATAACCCTTTTGGTAATTTAGCACTTAATAAAGTAAATGTATAACCGCCATCTTTTGAAATATGAATCATGCCGTCATCTGTTCCTACATAAATTAAACCAAAACGGAATGGACTTTCACTCATGGTTGTTAAAGTACCATAAGGAACATCCCCTTGCGCTGGGTTGGAAGTTAATTCAGTACTTAATGTTACTAAACTATCTCCTTTACTCATAGAGCGATGAAATTTATTGCTTCCATAATAAAAAACATCTTGGTTATGCTTACTTAATAAAATAGGTGTTTGCCAGTTGAATCTAAATGCAGGCTCTCCTAAATTACGTAATGGTCTTATGAACTTTCGCTCCTTAGTAGTTAAATTTTGTCTTGAATACGCACCATATTGAGAACCACTATAAATAGTTTTATTGTCTCTGGTATCTACCTGTACTTGCATACCATCCCCCCCATTTAACATGGTATAAGGATTATGCCCACTATCAAACCAATCGAAGCTTTCTCTGGTTTGACTTGAGCCCATCCAAGTACCATTATCCTGTAAGCCACCATAAACATTATAAGGCTTAGCCATATCAAAATTTATATTATAAAATTGACCCACCGGAGGTGTATTTGCCTTAAACCAATGATCCCCATTATCATAAGTAATATTACAACCACCATCATTACCAATAATCATATGACTATCCTTCGCGCCATTCATCCAAACGTAATGATGATCAGAGTGTACATTTTCTTTGCCAATTTCTTTAAATGTTTTACCACCATCCGAACTTAATAAAACACCAACACCAGTTATTGCAATTTTATTTGCATTGGAAGGGCTTATAAATACTTTACCAAAGTAGTAACCATAAGTACTATATAAATTAATTGGCTTGGTATTTGTTTTTTTCCATGTTGCTCCTGCGTCCTCACTGCGATATACTTCAGCACCAATAATTGGTGTTTCAAATAAAGCAGTGTTTGCATCATATAAATAATCCCAAATACAAGAAGGTAACAATTTGCCTGACTTTACATCTTCCTTGATGCCAGCTACCGTGTATTTCATTGGTAAGCCATTACGAGGTGAACGAATAAAATTGGTAAACTTACGATCATCCAAAGCTAAAAATTGATCAACCGTTAAATCTTTAAAATCACGCAATGCATATCGAGTGGTGTCAGTATATCTTTTTATTGTTGTATCAGATTGCTGAGCATTATTGTCAACAATGGCATAAACAATGGAAGGATTTTCAGGATAAACTGCAATACCAATTCTGCCGACACCTTCGCCAGTAGGAAAGCCTGAAGCAGCAGTTGAAGCTAAAGTCCAACTATCTCCGCCATTGGTACTTTTATATATACCACTTGTTTTACCCGCCTCAACAAAATTAGAAGCAGAGCGTGTTTTATACCACATGGCTGCATATAAGTTATTCGGATTTTTAGGATCAACATCTATATCAATACCACTTGTATTCGCATCAATGTATAAAGTTTGTTTCCATGTTTTACCACCATCTGCGGTTTTATATATACCGCGTTCTTTATTTTCTGAATATAAATGACCCAAAGCGGCTACCCATGCAACATTAGGATCGGTGGGTGATAATTGGACTTTTCCAATATGATGTGATTCAGGTAACCCTAAATAATTCCAAGTTTTGCCATTATTGTCAGATTTATAAATGCCAATACCAGCGTAAGAAGAACGACTACTATTCGCCTCCCCTGTTCCTACCCAAATGATTCTATTTTTCCAGTTCACTGCAATATCACCAATATTCAAAGTTGCAGTTGAATCAAAAATGGGTTTAAAACTTTGTCCATTATTAATGGTATGCCAAACACCACCAGTGGCATAAGCAACGTAAAACTCAGTAGGATCACTCGAATTAACATCAATATCAACAACACGACCGCTCATTACCGAAGGCCCAATGTTTTGAAACGAAGTATTATTAACTGTAGAATTTGCCAAAAGAAGTGATTTTTGTTCGTTACTCTTTAGGCGATCTAACGCAGAACTAGGTTTAGGTTGCGCAAAAGCGACTAAACCAATTAATAAGAAGATGTGTAGAAAAATTGCTTTCATGTATCGTGTATTTGTAAATAAATATAAGGACTTTTTAAAAGTAGGGCCGCCAAAAATGATAAGCGTCAACTTTAAAATAAAATGCTTTGTAATATAAATTACAAAGCATTGATTATCAATTTGTTGGTCCCGATAAAGGGGAGGTCGGTTATAGATCAACTTCCTCTAGAACCGCCTGTTTTAATTGGTTTTTTAGCCGCGCCAGTCGATTTTGTGTTGGCTTTAGCGATAAATTTCGAACTTCCACCTTGTACTGTAGCTTTTGTTGTATTGGTGGAATTTTTTGCTGCGATTTTTTTATTAATAGCAAATCCCATAGTCGTTATTTTAGGATATAAATATAATTAAAAAAAGACAATAAACATATCTTTGAAAAAATAATTTTTAATAAAGTGAGTACTATTAAATCAATAATGAATCAATGGGGAAAAGAACATACGCCATTTGTTTTTTTACTTGATTTTGAATTAAAGAAACCAATGTGTTGGAAATGGGCAGATACGGAAAATATTTTTGAATTTAATTTTGACGGGGTAACGAATCAAAAAAAAGCAAATACCCCAAATAATAATATCGTTTCTTCCGATTTTGAATTTAACAAAGCACCCATTTCCTTTGAAAACTATAAAAATAAATTCGATCAAATAAAAAAAGAAATCGAACTTGGAAATAGTTTTTTAGTGAACCTAACTGCAAAAACCAAGATAACCTCAAATTATACCATTGGAGAAATTTTTAATGAGGCCAATGCAAAATATACTTGCTACCTAAAAGATGAATTTGTATGTTTTTCGCCAGAAACTTTTGTAAAAATAAAAGCTGGCAAAATATACTCCTATCCGATGAAAGGGACCATCAATGCAAGCATCCCCGATGCAAAAAATATACTATTAAACGATCCTAAGGAAATTTCAGAACATGCCACTATGGTAGATTTGATAAGAAATGATTTAAGTAGGGTATCAAAGAATGTAAAAGTAAATAAATATAGATACTACGAAGAAATTATGACGCAGGATGGCAACCTAGGTCAAGTAAGTTCTGAAATTATGGGCGAATTGGATGCTCATTACTGTGAAAATATTGGTGAAATCATTTTTAATTTACTGCCGGCAGGATCCATCTCCGGCGCGCCCAAACAAAAAACGGTCAACATCATTGCTGCTGCCGAAAAAGAAGACAGAGGTTATTATACAGGTATTGCCGGCTATTATGATGGGCAAAATTTAGACAGTACCGTTTTGATTCGATATTTGCAAAATGACAACTATTATCGGAGTGGCGGTGGCATTACCTGCAATAGTGAAGCCCTAAACGAATACCAAGAAATGATAGAAAAAGTATATGTACCCCTTTTTTGAAACCATACGATATAAAAATGGGATATTAGAAAATGTATCCTACCATCAAACTCGAATCAATCGAACGTTGCGTGCATTGGGAGGGAATGCCGCCATCTATCTTGATAAAATACAAATCGAAGGCAAGTTTGAAAAGGATATTTTATATAAAATAAAGTGCTTTTACAATTTAGAAGGTGCATTTCATATTGAAAAAGAAGTTTATCATAAAAAAACAATTCAAACTGTTTCTATTCATCTAGCTGCTCAAGAAGAATATCAGTTTAAATACACCAATCGTACCTGGCTAAATGATGCTTTGAAAAAATCAGGAACAGATGAAATTATTATAGTACAAAACAATATAGTCAAGGACGGCAATTACGCTAATTTGGTTTTTTTTAATGGGACTGAATGGCATACTCCTTTACATCCCCTACTCTTAGGCACGCAGCGCGCAAGACTCATTGACCAAAAAAAAATTATTGAAAAAAATATCACCCTTAGGGATTTAGCCAACTACAAAACATTAAAGTATATTAATGCAATGATGCTTTGGGAGGAATCGCCCGAAATTGAAATAGGAAAACTAGTTTATTCCTAATTTATAGAAAACTATTTTGTAAAATAAATACTGCAGCACCGCTTAAAAATCCAATCAAAGCTATCCAGCTTATATTTTTAAGGTACCAGAAAAAATCAATTTTCTCCATACCCATAACGGCAACCCCTGCAGCAGACCCAATGATTAAAATAGACCCCCCTGTTCCAGCTGTATAAGCAATTAACTCCCAAAAATAGTGATCCGTTGGATAGGTTTGAAGGGTATACATATTTTGCAACGCTGCAACTAATGGAACATTATCAAAAACAGCTGATAACAAGCCAATACTAATAGCCACTCCATTGATATTACCTATCACCTCATTTAATTGTTGTGCTATTTTAGGTAAAACACCTACATATTGTAATGAACTTACACTCAATAAAATACCAAAGAAAAATAAAATACTAGGTGTATCAATTTTTCGCAATGCATGATTCACAGAAAGCAGCCCCTTTTCTGATTCATGTTTTTTATTATGGATCACCTCCGTTATCACCCACATGACTCCTAAGCAAAAAAGCATACCCATATATGGGGGCAAGTGCGTTAATGTTTTAAAAACAGGTACAAATAATAAACATACAATTCCAGCTACAAATATGAAATTTCGCTCCTTTGCATTTGTCGTAAAATTCAAACTGGGAGGTGCCTCATTTTTAAAAATGATACGCCCTTTGATGGTGTAATTAATAATAATAGCGGGTATTGCCATACAAATAAAACTTGCAAAAAAACTTTGTTTTATTATGTTCAAAGCAGTGACTTGCCCCCCAATCCACAACATGGTTGTTGTGACATCGCCAATGGGACTAAAAGCACCCCCTGCATTAGCCGCAATCACCACCAAGCCCAATAACCGCCATTTTGTTTTTTGATCAGACAATAATTTATTTAAAATAGATGCCATGACAATGGTGGTGGTCAAATTATCTAAAACAGCAGACAGAAAAAAGGTGATTATTGCTATTAGCCAAATCAATTTGGCTTTATGTGTAGTTTTTATCCGGTCTACAATATTTTGAAATCCATCATGCGCATCAATTAATTCCACAATCGTCATCGCCCCTAATAGAAAAAAAAGTATCTCACTAATTTCACTTAAATGATGCGACAAAGCTTCTAATACAATATTTTTTTCAGGGGTGTCAAATATGATCAAAATCCAACACAGAACTGCTGTAATAAGTGCAATGGCCGATTTATTTATTTTTAATACACCTTCAAAAGTAATCGCCAAATAACCAATAAAAAAAACAAACAGCAATCCTACAACCATTTTAATGGATTTAAATGAAGCAAAATAAATACCAATTAAAGGTAGTAATTATAAATCGATAAACGATTTATTCCCGATGAAGAAGCCTAGGATAATAGACCTAAAAAATCATAGTAAAATAAAACAAAGCCAGAAAGCGGAAGTTGAAAATTTAGGTGCTTGGTTAGCAGAATTTACCCCTTGGAGTTTCGAGTACTCTTACGGCTATAATAAAGAATAATAAGGAATAATAATGCTAATAATAACTGAAGTAAATGAGTACCCATTTTTGACTGTTTCAATTTTGACAAAAAATAGGGCCATAGGTTTATTCGATGATCCCATTATTAATAAAATCAGTCATCCTGATAAATTCAGCATGCTTGTTTAGGTCATTCAGTAATCGATATAGTTGATCAAGTAGCTCATTATCAGACCCTTTTATGGTATATTTCGGTAAACCAAAGGCGGTGATATTCGTAAATTCCCAGGGATGAAAATATAGGCTCAAATAGCCATCCTTTCTTAAGGTTTGTAAAGCCAATTTTAGATACAAGGCGTAGGGAAAATTTTTAAAGCTTAACCAAAACAATGGAATTCTAAAATTTGGGCTAACCGACGCTGGAATCCTTATCATTCCTTCCTCTTTGTAATGCGTTCGAGGCTTGTTAAAATTATTGTACCTGCCAGGAAGCCAGGTGGGATTCATAGAGGCATCATATAGGTAACCGGCCTCCTGAATATCCTTCATTGGAACTTGACGCATCCTAGGCATTCTTAAGCCTGTAATGGGCTTTTCAGTAATCTCAGATAATCTTAGCCTGGAGGATAGCAAATGCGCTGTTGTGAAGTTAGAATGATAAAAAGTATGAGATGCAATTTCATGCTTATCAGAAAGCAGTTTTACGGTATCAGGATAATGATTCGCAAAATTGGCCGTCGTAAATAAAGTGGTCGTATAATTTTCATCATCTAAGATGGGCATCAAATTATCCAAGCCCTTCTTGCCAATTTCCATTTGGGTTTCAATAGCAATATTAAAATTATATTCCAAAGGCATATCAAACTCCTCTACATCAAAACTTAATAAAATTTTAGGCGTCATAAATTTGACTCTTTTACGATATAGTGCGGCCTATTTTTACTTTGTATAACCAATTTACTTAAATAAAATCCTATAATTCCAAGTATCATTAAATTAATGCCTCCAAAAAATGCCACAGTCACAATGACCGATGCCCAACCATGCACTTCAGTCCCGGAATAAAAAGCATAAAAGATATAAGGGATATATAATAAGGACATCATTGCAAAAAATAATCCTAAATAAGCAGCAAAATACAATGGTTTGGTGCTAAATGAGGTAAACCCTTTAATTCCAAAACTAATCATTTTGTTATAAGTGTATTTTGTAACACCACTATAGCGCTGCTCCGCTATATATTCGATACTAATTTGCTTATACCCCATCCATTTTATTAAACCACGGTAAAATAAATCAAACTCATTAAATGATTTTAAATGTGTTATTGCAGTCCCACTAATCAATCTAAAATCGGCCGAACCTTCTTCAATTTTAATATCAGAAAATTTGCTAATAATATTATAAAATAATGAAGAAGTTTTGGATTTTATAAAACTAACCGAATTGCCATCAACACGATGCGTCCTTACAATTTCATAACCTAACTCATACTGTCGAAGTAATTCTTTAATTAAATGTGGCGGATGTTGCAAATCACAATCCATCATAATAATTATATCTGCGTTACACATGTCCAGGCCAGCTTTTAAAGCATTTTGGTGCCCAAAGTTTCTAGATAATTCTATGAATTTTACTTTGCTGTCAGTTGCAGATAAAGCTTTTATTTGCGCAAGGGTATCATCTGTACTTCCATCGTCAATAAACAAAATTTCATACGGATACTTACAATTTGCTAATGCCAATATAATTTCTTTGTAAATGGGACTGATACAATTATGCTCATTATGAGCAGGCAATATTATATTAAGCTTCTGCATCGGGAGCTAATTTAGCATCAAATGAATTAAAAAGCAAATTATAACTTATAAACAACCAAGCCAAAAAACAAGGCAGTGCTTTTAAAGCATATTTTTTAACGATGGCTTGTAAAATTTTAGGGAATAAATCAGTGGGTGAAAAAACTGTAAATATAAGAACTAAAATAAGCAATACATACAATGCAGGCTTTGGCGCATGCAAAACATACCAAATACTAAATCCAACTACTGCAATGACATAAGTGGGTGATTCAGCAGAAGTACTAAAAATAACCAACCCAATTAATACTTGTGCCAAATAAGTTAGTTGAAAATTAGTATTTCCCCATTTTGAAAAACGACACATAGGAAGTAGCATCAATATACCAGCAGGTATGATAAAATAAAAATTAGCTAAGTGATGAAACCCTGTAGTTCTTTTAACAATACCCATTACTGAAATATCCTGCATGCCTTCATTCATATAGGAATTAACATTTTCAGTATTTTTTTCCAATAATACATGAAACCAATCCATATAAGATTGGTAAACAAATTCAGGGCTTGAAATAAACATGGGTAAACAAAACAAAATAATTGTCCATAATATCAAATACCCAATCATTTTTTTATAATCTTTCGTGAAAAAAATAAATGGTAAAGCAACAATACCGTATATTTTAATTAATGTGCCAGCAATTATCAAAAAAGCTGCCAAACTTAATTGGCTATTTTTAATAGCTACATAGGACAATATAATCCAGCTGCATAACATGGGATTAAATTGTAAATTTTGGATAGAAGTAAGTGTTTCAATTAAGGATATTAATAAAATAATATTTTTACCCCAAAAAGAGATGGGTAGCTTTCCAACTGCATAAAATAATAGGGAGACATTAAGCATGCCCCATAACAATAGCCCTAAATAATTAGGTAAAATGGCAAAAGGCGCAATTAAAACTGCAAATAAAGGACCATAATGGTTTTTGTCTACATATTGTTCTGGGTAAAACTGATATAAATTTTCTTGATGAAGCGAATGCCAAAATACCTGTTTAAAAATGAGGTAATTATTTATAAACGCGTCCCCCCTTAACCCTTCAATGATCAATGCAATGAATGGCACCAAAAACCATAAAACAGTAATGAAATTTGGCTTTTTATTAAAATCGAATGTTTTTGAAAAAAACGCTTTCATACCTAAAATTAAGGAAAATAATATATAATAAAGATTTTATATAGATGCTATGCTTAGCAAATAAAAAAAGCCAAGTTCAATTAAGAACTTGGCTTTTTAGTATATTAAATAAGCTCCTTATTAATACCCAGGATTTTGTTCAATTCTAGGACTTGAATTATCCAACATCCCTTGCGGGATTGGTCTTAGGTAATGTTTTGCTGCAATTTGTTGCGCGCCAGCCCTACCCCAAGCGGTCCAACCATTGAATTTTGAAGCGCGCTCAATTAATTTTCCAGTACGTTTTAATTGATACCAGCGCTCATTACCTTCTCCTAAAAATTCACGGCCGTATTCATCTAATATCATATCAATATTGATAGTAGCAGGCGTGGCTCTATAGGAAGTAATATTTGTTAATGGGTCTTTTACATTTCCTGGATTAGTTGCACGCATAGGTGATTTGCCTTTGTTAGAGGCTAAGGCTCTATCTAATACAATATTGTAATAAACATCCGCTGTTCCTAACTTAGCGCCAGTTGCCCCTTTAACGATTGCTTCAGCTGCCATTAAATACAATTCAGCAGAACGGAATAATGGATCATTGAAGGTAGAAAAGCCATCACCATAAGTTATACCTGGTTGAAAAAATTTCCAAAACATCGGACCACCCCAACCTAAAGGATCCGTAATTTGTTGTGTAGCTGTTGTCTTTCCTAACCAAAATAAATTCACTACATTTTGAACAGAATATTTCTTAGTACCCCCTGGTATATTAACGCCCAAGTTTTTTACATCGGTCATATCTACATTCCAAGGCAATACAATGGCAGTCGTATCATTTGCAACAAAGTTAAGTGTAAGTGCTTGTGGATATGGCTTATTGCTTGCAAATGAAACCGAACCCGTTAATGTAGCATAAGAAACACTATTAAATGTACCTTCATATCGAATATCCATCACGGGATCAAATAAACGATAAGCACCCCAGGTTACACTGTGCGCTGGCAACCATCTGTTATAAGTACCAGTTCTTGCTTCCTGTGCAACATCATTAGGTCCGCCACTAAAACGAGTATGTAAGTCATTCCCAATAGTTCCATTTGAAGTACTCAAATTCGCATCACCATTATAAGCAGCTGGATTGGCATATTGAATGGCAAAAATAACCTCCTTGCTTGCATTCGCTGCCGCTACTGAACTTGCTGCTGTTGCAGTTTCTTTTTTAGGATTTTTGTTATGAATCGGCCATAAATTATTCCAGTTGGTTTCCATAGGGTGCAAACCTGATGCAATTACATCATCGCATAATGCCAAGGCACTATTAAAATCAGTTGCGGTTCCGCCTAAGGCGCCATTAAAATTCCAGCCTCTTGTTAAATAAACACGTGCTAACAAAAATTTAGCTGCATTTTTTGTAACTCTACCTGCAGCCGTTTGAGTCGTTGGCAATTTAGCAATGGCATCATTTAAATCAGTGATGATTTGCGTATAGATATCCTTTGAAGGAACTCTTACCACCGTCAAGCTTGCATCCATAGTCTCTTTCAAAGGCATTGGAACATCGCCCCATTGTTGTACCGCCCAAAATAATGACAAGGATCTTAAAAATTTAGCCTCCCCCACTCTTGAATCTTTAATAGCATCAGGAATATTAACCACTGCTGGCGCACGCTCAATCGCTGCGTTACATCTGTTAATTTCTCTGTACAATAAATCCCATAATGATTGTAATTCGCCTAATGATGAATTCAATCCAATATCGTAAGCATCATAGGGACTTCCTGCTTGGGAAGTTAGCGCAGGAAATGCAAGCGTACCAAACCAACCGCTTTGCGCAAACATATCTGTTCCATTGAGGGTTGGAATACGCACTTGTGCAATATCCCTAAGTAAAGGATAACAAGAAGTTACTAATGTTTCATATCCAGTTACTGTTGTGTAATAATTATCCGTAGTTCTGTTACTTGGATTATACTCATCCAAGAATGTTTTTTTACAACCTGTAATAACCAAAGCGACTATAGCGATTGTAAGTATGTATCGAGTTGAAAATATTTTTTTCATAATTGTGTAATTTAAAAATTGATGTTTTAGAATCCGATGTTTAAACCGACTGCATAAGTAATGGTTGGAACATCATCAATATAGGTAGATGAATTATATTCAGGATCAAGTCCATTATACTTAGACCATACCCCTGGATTTATAATTTGACCATATATTCTAATTCGCTCTATTTTTTTCTTAAGTACACTTGCTGGTACATTATAACCTAAAGTGATATCAGAAAGTCTTAAAAAACTTGCAACTTCATAGTTTCTTGCACCTCTGTATGGTTGCGGAACGCCTGGACCATAAAAATCATTGGTTGGATTATTCTTCGTCCAATAATTCATCACCACATGGTTATATCTACTTCCAGTATAGTCAGCCATTGTACCACCTAACATTGCGTTATTATACATGGTACCGTTTCTGTAATACAACAAAAACGACATATCAAAGTTTTTGTAAGTAAACCTGTTGGTCACACCCAAAATAAAATTAGGTAATTGTGTGCCCAACCAAACACGGTCATCCTTACCCGTTGAATTTGATATTACACCATCATTGTTGGTATCCTCTACTCTTACTGATCCTGGCATTTGACCATAAGTTTTTGCCATGGTACTATCTTTTAATTGCCAGATACCTGCAAATTTATAATCAAACAATGACCTTACTGGCTTACCCACAAATAAGGAACTACCAATAATAGCATTTACCCCATTCGCAAGTGATTCAATACGGTTAATATTTTTAGAAAAATTTATGTTGGTTGACCAAGTAAAGTTTTTGGTTTCAATATTTCTAGAATTAATCATAATTTCAATACCCTTGTTAGATACTTGACCCACATTGGTAGTTACTGTTGAGAAACCTGTTGACGTTGGAAGTGTTTGGTTTAAAATCAAATCCTTAGTGTTTCTTTTATACACCTCAACAGTGGTCGTAATACGATTATTGAAAAAGCCCATATTCAAACCTAAGTTTAACTCCTGGCTTCTTTCCCATTTAAGATTTTTATTACCAATCGCTGATGGCGCAAATCCACCAAAGGCGGTAGCACCAAAACTATAGTTAGTCGCTAATAAACCTGCTTGTGTGCTATAGGCTGCTACGTTAGAG
>Ga0209107_10001600_pt1 | contig 12697 bp, 13 predicted proteins | sample LakErihyJuly2011_2_FD_187460 | JGI IMG/M metagenome (GOLD analysis project Ga0209107, IMG submission 187460) | Freshwater microbial communities from dead zone in Lake Erie, Canada - CCB hypolimnion July 2011 (SPAdes) (version 2) | ecosystem: Environmental > Aquatic > Freshwater > Lentic >... | reverse complement strand
TACATAAGATGGTATAAGACCAGCTGGAATAAATACAAGATCCCAGTCTTCATAAAATCTATTTGAATCTTTTGTTATAACAAGTTCTGAAGAAGAACGTTCTGCCATTAATTGAATTGCTTTCTTATTTTTATGATGAATATAGCTGTCTATTAATAAGATACGCATCTATATTTATCATTCAATTGGCATTTAAGTTATTAAAGTAACTCTATCTTAATCTCAGTATTAAAGCAAATGAGACCCGTCCCAGACCAATGACCATACTTTGTAAGATCATATTTCTCTTCACTTGGTATTTTGCTCCAAAATTTATTTCGCTTACAAAAGTTCTAACACTTTAAATACGCATGTATAAGGCATCTCCCCATCCATCATCTCCTCCTCTTCCATTCTTCCACATTGAAATTCCTACACGAAGAAATCCTTTCTCTTTTAGAAAATTATCTAGTTCATTTAGCCTGGCACAATTTTCATATACTTCTTCTGTATTCACTTCAAGATAGAGAGCATCAGCATACTTAAGAAGATCACCCGCACCCTTTAGAGCAAGAAGTTCAGCTCCCTGAATATCAAAATTCCAAAAATTAAGATTCGTAAAATCGATTGATTCCTTGACTGATAATTGTTGAATGGTTGTTGTTCTTTGCTTACGTGTTTCAACAACAACAATATCAGGATACATAGTTGCATGAGTACCCAGTTTTAAAATACTACTACTCTGACCATTATTTGTTATATGAAACTCTACGTCCCTTTCAAATTCATCTATGAGTGAAAAGTAAATATTTGAAATACCTCGTGACTTCATCTTATTAACTAAATCAATATTACCATCAACCCATACAATTAAAGAATCGGAAATTCCCATACTATTGTAAGCACCACGTTCCTCACATTCATGGGCGCCAACGTGAAATACTCCACGGGGTGTCTTATTATTGTTTTTTAGAAATTCATAAATTCTACTGAATTCAATTAACATTTCTCCTTTTATTCATGTATTTATGTTTAAGTTGTCTCAATTGGTCTTTCTAAGATTTCCATCGATTTACGATAAACAGTATAATATTTATCGGGTGTTACATCTTTACCAAACAACCACTTGTCAGGCGCTATGATTCTAGGAGAATCATAGACAGACAGGAAACTACCCCACCAATAAAAGGTAGAATTTGATATGATATAATTTTTAAAGAGACAAGATGCGAATAACTGTATCAAGTCATCTTTGATATCAAAGAACCGATACTGATCACCTACGAACTTCTGCTTACACCATTCAATATCATCAGATAGGATATAATACCTCTCCTTCTGCATGTGACTCATTGCTCCATTGTAAAATGTCATTCCACACGGGTTATGTACATCTGCATGCGTTATGTAGTCTCCTCTTCTTACACCAATAAAACAGTAGTTGTTGTTTGATTCAAGTTCTGGAAAGATAGTGAAAAGATTAGAATTTTTCTTAAGGTAAGAAATAATACCGCCATAGGGTGTAAATAACTCCTTTATCTCAGAAGAATATTCATTGAAATAATGATCAGATTGAAAATAACCCTTAAATGACAGTGTATAGTTGGTGTTTTTGCCGATTCTATTTAATACAGAATTCACTTCACCTTGTATAGGATACGCTACAAATCCCCTCTCATTTAGTTCATGATTAATTGTCAGATCGTCAACAAATTCCAGTTTCTGAAATAAATTTGTATAGTATTTTGACGGATGCGAACCCTGACGACATCCATCAAACTGCTGCCTTATAAATTTTAAGTTTGCATTGAGTTGTTTAGCTGTTGTATATGCTAGTGCAATCTGAAACATCTGATTTCCAACTCCACCCATTAACTTCGACGTGACAGTAATTTTGGAAAAATTTCTTGCGATCTCCTTTATCGTATCATCAATTGAATACTTAAGTTTCCACTCAGGATAGTCTTTCTGAAACTTCTTTAGACTCGATATATACCATATATGATCTCCTGACCGATTATCATCAACGTATGTAAAATTCTTCCAGTTTTTGTTAAGGGTAGTATTTATCTTTTCTATAGCCTCTAAAATACTTACTGCATTTTCTCTGCCGCCACCCATATTGTATACAGAGGCTGGCTTAGGATTCTGATGATAGTGCCAGAAAGCATTGACAAGGTCATACGCATGGATGTTATCTCTGACCTGCTTTCCCTTATATCCAAAAATAGTATAGGGCTTATCTTCTGCTATACATCTTACTAAATATGAAAGAAATCCATGTAGTTGAGCTCCCTGGTGATTTGGTCCTGTAATACATCCGCCTCTAAATACAACTGTATTCATTCCGAAATAACGACCATATTCTTGTACCATTATATCAGCCGATAACTTGCTTACACCAAATATAGAATGCTTACATTGATCAACTGACATTGTTTCATCAATTTCATAGGAAGGAACTTCATATCGCTTTTCAAGTTCAAGTATAGGCAAACTATTAGGAGTATCTCCATAAACCTTGTTAGTCGACATAAAAATAAAACTTGCTTTAGGGCAATACTTACGCGTAAGTTCTAATAAGTTAAGGGTGGCAGTCGCATTGATAGTAAAATCAGTTAATGGTTCTTTCGCAGCCCAATCGTGCGACGGCTGAGCCGCACAATGAATAATACAATCAATTGTAGTCGCATATTTAGAGAAAAGACCATCGAGATCATTCATACTACGTATATCGATTGTGTAATGTACGTATGAATCTCCGAATGTTGAAGTTAGTGTATCAGATACAGACTTTGTAGATGTTCCAAAAAAATATGCTCGCATATCATTGTCTATACCTATGACGGTATATCCTTTCTTTAAGAAAAAACGGACAGATTCTGATCCAACTAAACCACCTGAACCTGTTACAATACAGTGTTTCATTTCTGAAAAGTTATTTATTATTTCTTAAGGTATGACAACTTAAACTTCTATAGATACTTTATCTAAATGGAAAACTATATAGAATATACAGAAATTAAATTACCTATTCAGACTCCTGAAGGACAGTGGAGTTTTAATGCTTGTTTTTTGGTAAGAAAAAAGGGAACAAATAAATTATCCTATTACATAGAATCAGAAGACGATACCCTTGAGGTTGCATTTAGAGAACGAATTGGTGCAGATGGACTTATCTATGGCTGTGAAATGACTCCTTATACATGGAAATACTCGGAAATTTACCCTATTCTTGTAAATCCTGAGCGCACATTTGAAGATCCTCGTTTTTGGTTATTCAATTCTAAACCCTATATGACATTTTCTAAATATCCTTCACTGTTATTTGGTGAATATTCTGTCTATGAGAAAAAGCTAAAACATATTATTACTTTACCTTTTGCAGGAAATGGTCAAGGTTCACTTCAAAAGAATTGGGGATTTTTTGAGACAAGTGGTCATATAGCATTTGTCTTTCTTCCTTCGCCACTTATTATTCTAGAGATCGAGTTGACGACGAATACTATTAACATGATTAATCTTAGCGAAGATAAATGGTTAGATGAGACTGAATTTCGCGGAGGTTCTTCTCCTGTTTTGAATCCAGTTGACGGGCTCTATTATATTTTTGTACATAGAACCTGTAATTATAATATATGGGCAATTTGTTTTCAAAAAGATACTGATGGAAAATGGAAAGTCAAAGGCTATACAAAGGAACAAATCAATACACCTATTGAAGGTCTTATCCAATTTGTAAGTTCTGCCATTTATGATAAGTTAAAGAACCAATGGATTCTTAGTGGTGGAATACGCGATCATCATGTAGGAATATGGTTATTACCTCACGATGAATTACAGAAAAAAATTACATGGATTTAGACCTTTGTTACAAGAGCCCACTTTGTAAGGGATGACTCATACTCGGGACCGCCCGTTCTATCAATTGACTGACGCATAGCCTTGGCGCCAGCGAAGGTACCCTGCGGATGACCGTGAATCGCGCCGCCGCAGTTCGCCATCCAATCTATACCAATCTCTGTACGAATCGCCTCAACAAGACCAGGGTGCATACCACAGCTGAGAGCAGGCATTACACGGTACTTATGTAAAACCTTCAATACCTCAATCATCTCATCCTTGCCATTGTCTGAATATCCGCCGATCATGCCCGCATGGATAAAATCAACACCGCAGAGACCCGCAAGCTTACATACTACCGTCCACTCAATATGAAAGGGATTACGCTTATCCGTGAGAATCGAAATACCACTCTTCTGGTAATGTACAAAAAGAGGAAGATCTAGCTCTCTTAAGCGCTTGTAAATACCGAGACCAGACCAGAAGTTCACGTGAACACCGTTCCCACCTTGCGCGGCGACATACTTAGCGCGTTCAAGAACAACGTCAGCGTCACCATTTATACAAAAGCAATAGACGACATTCTTTCCCTTCAGATAGTTGCAGATGAGAGGGACACGCTCCTCCAAAGGACAACTTGACGGATTCGCCATGATCTCATCTTCCTTAATAAAGTTGACACCACCCTCAACCATCTGCTTCACAACTTCTAAGAGTGTCGCAGAATTGAGACCAACCTTCGGCTTTACGATACCACCCAACAAGGGCTTATCAGTGGCACCAGTGAACTTGCGGATTCCCTCAATGCCATACTTAGGTCCCAAGAAATACTTCTTCTCAACTTCGTCTGGTAGCTCAATGTCAAGTAGATGACAATCACGAATCGTGTCGATGTCGAGTTGACCACCCATTGTCTGGCAGAGAAGCTGGCTGACACCATCGCCTACAAAGTCAATGTTTACACACGGGAACGCTATTGTAACCTCGCCCTCCTTGACTGTTTTCATCCAGTTGGTATCACCTTCAATGCGGCAACCAGCCTTCTCCCAGAGTTCAGGTGTCTCCCATCCATTTCTAACCTTGGGATTACCAACACTCTGTCCGATAGCAACATTCTCGGCGGCATCAAAAAGAGAAACAGTTGAACGAAGAAAATAACGTACTTTGAAAAACATTCTACACTTTCTAGTTTATTTACTTTAGATATTATTTACGCAATAATTGACTTAGCTTGATCATACCACTTATACATATCGTTGCCCTTATAGCTTTTGTAATTCTCAAACAATGTGAAGAGTTGCGACTCCTTCTCTCTATTTGTAACTTTGAGATCGCGGAAAACAGGCATGAGGGCACATAACTCTCCTTCCAAAAGCTCCATGATATATTCTGGCTCTGAGCTATCATTGTAGAGTTCATTTTTAAAGAGATTTGCCTCACCCCTTGTCCGTCGCCTATAATCTACATGGTAATTATTCAAAATTGTCTCATATTGCTTTGTAAAATATCGCTTCACATAGTCATCGATCCTCGGATCTGTACCAATATAACGTTTCAGTTCATCTGATGTATAAAGAAGTAAATTACAGAAGTTTCCCCTCACATCATAGAATGGCTTATAATTTGACAGTTTCGTTGAACATGAGCTGTTTGTCCCATATGTAATATCAAAGAGAATAAGATTCTTGAATTTCTTCTTAGTTAGAGACTTATTAAATGCGGTCTTGAACACTTGATCGAGGTCTCGTCCTGTAAATTCTTGTACTACAAGTTTTGAGTCTTGTGAAATACAATACGTTGCCAGCTCCTCCAGAAACCAATCGTCTGACTGTTCCTCAGAGATGTGCCGATCCATGTGAGTAAAACTTTTTCCGCAAATGGTAATTGACATACGATCGTTTGACCATGTGCTTGTCTCTGAATTATGAAGCAAACTTAGATTAGTGCTGTCAAAATAAGACTTTAGAAATTCCATCCTGTCGCTCTGATACTCAAATGCCGGGTCAAAATGAAGAATACGCACAGGCAGTTCAGTGCTTTCTAGAACATCACGCACGAAAACAGGAATAATCTGATTCCAATCATCCGTGTATTCTGCGAGTGTGTGTGCATGCGGACATGATCCGATACCAACATATGTAAATGATGGTACTGTATCTCTATTCTTGATTTGCTGTAAGAGTTCTTGAAAATGACTCATTTTTGGTAGAGGTTATTTAACCCAAACTAGTTTCAATTTTTTTATACTTGGTCTAAACGATTATTTGAAGAAAAGAAAGATACAATGCCAATGAATATCGTAATTCCTATGGCTGGAAAGTCGTCGCGCTTCTTTGATGTTGGTTTTACTATACCTAAGTTTCTTCTTCCTTTGTCGCCTCTTGAGGGAAGCAAGACAATGATCGAGGGAGCCGTCGACAGTCTTCACATGGAGGGCAATCTTATTTTTATTGTACAGAGAGATCACTGTAAATATAATATTGATACCTTTCTTAAAGAGAAATATCCTACCAGTACTGTATTATATTTGGAGCGATACACTGATGGTTGTGTAGAATCTGTCTATGAGGCTGCTGCAGGCTATATCAACAATGATGATCCTCTTGTAATTTCTAATTGCGATCAGTATTTGGACTGGGATTCCTCTGAGTTTCTGCGTGTATCTTCTCAAGGCGGAGTCGACGGCTGCGTTCTGACCTATTTTGCTGACACAGATAAGAACTCGTATTGTAAGATTAATTCTGAAGGTCACTGCACTGAGTTCAGAGAAAAAGAAGTAATTAGTGAACACTCGCTTGTCGGTGTTCATTACTGGAAGCGCGGTTCAGACTTTGTTCTCTCTGCAAAGAACATGCTCGATAATAATGTCCGTGATGCGGGTGAATACTATGTAAGTACATCATACAATTATCTTGTTAATAAGGGTAAGCACATTACTATCTGTGCTTTGCGAGAGGGTGAAGTTTATCACAGTATCGGTGTTCCGCAGACCTATTATGACTTTCTACAAAAGAGAGATCCGATTCGTGTCTCTGAACTCAAGGACATGAAACGTGGTTGGTTTCTCGGTGATTTCTTACCTGCGGCTTATTCGACGAAGGATGTTGAAGTTGGTATCTTAGAGCATAAGAAGGGTGAAGAATGGCTTGCTCATGTACATAAGAGAGGAGATGAGATTAATGTTCTTATTTCAGGATGGATGAAGATTAATAACACTGAAGTTATAACAGGGCAGATTTTTGTCATTCCTAAGGGTCATTTGACAAAGGCTGTCTTCTACGAAGATTGTAAGATTGTCTGTGTGAAGCTTCCTTCCGATACGAAAGATAAATATTGCTACTGATAAATGAATGGTCTTGTACTCGTATGGGATTTAGACCAGACTCTTATCGGCTGGTCCAGTGATCAAAAATTTACGCTCAATACAAAAGCACTTTCTGTTTTGAAAGAGGCATTCAAATCAAAGAAAGCTGGAAAAGTCAGTTCAATTCTAGTTTTGACAAATAACTCGGATCCTTCTGAGCCTATTAATGAAATACAAGCTGAAATTGGATTTGAGTTTGACCACATTGTAACTAGAAATGATCCTCTTCGTAATAAAACAAATACTAATGTAAAAGATATTGCGACAGTCAGTCGTGTTTTAGGATACGATGTAGATCCTAGCAAAGTCTGGCTCATTGATGATATGAGGCATAAAATGATAGACGAAGGAGCACATTGGATTCAAATAAGTAAACAAAATAACAATCCGTTTGGCTCTGGCTTCTTTCAAGACCCCGATCAGACCGATTATTTTCCTTTACTATACGCAATTGATACAAGCGTGAAGAGAGGGGGTAAACGAAAGAGAAAGATGCGAAATAGTTTAAAACAGAAAAAGAGGCGGCAAGCTATTTCTAGAAAGAGAGCGCGCGCATAAAGAATTTATACAAAAGAAAAATAATTCAGAATGTCTGAAGAATCTTTCTTTGATTATTCACAGTCAATTGTTAAATTACCACCCATGTATTCATTTACTACGTATACACCTTCATTCGGTTCAGAATCGATTGATAAGGAGGAGTGGTTCTTTCCAGACCAGGCTTCTGTTCAAAGAAAGAATCAATTCGCAACGGCTGTAAAAGATGAAATGTCACCTATGAATTTATCAAAAGTCCTTGAATTCTTCAAGAAGTTAGATTCACCCAAACTTATTGTAGAAATCGGCGTGATGAGAAATCCTGGTATACCTAATACGACACTCCAGTTTTTACAGAAAAAACCAGATACTTGTACCTATCTTGGTATTGACATTGAAGATAGATCTTACGTCTACAAGCATGGACAAAATATACATATTTTACGGATGGATTCTGCTAATACAGAGCTTATTAAGAAAATCATTGAATCATTTAAATGTGAGATTGATTTTCTCTTTATTGATGGTCTTCATTCCATTTATCAAGTCGGCAAGGAACTTGACTTAATAACGGCTGTGAGAAAGGGTGGTATTATTGGATTTCACGATATTGCTGTACATACAGGTCCTAATACGTGGTTAGATGCAATGAAGCCCGAGTGTTTCGAGATTCACAAATTCCATGCTCCTGGAGATTGGGGCGTTGGATTCTTGGTAAAAAAGTTCTAAATAAAGAATTTTCCCTTACTAGATGTCAACCGGTTACATTTATGTTTTATCTAACCCGTTATATAGCGAGCACGTTTTGATTGGGGCGTCTACGAAAACGCCGAGTGAAAGGGCAGCGGAACTTTATACCGATGGTCTTCTCTATCCTTTTACAGTTGTGTCTGCAAAGTCTGTAGGAAATTTGGAGACAAAACTTGTTTCTCTTCACAAACTTATGGGAAAGTTTGGGGAGAGACCTAATCCCGATAAGGATTTCTTTAAGATTAATCCTGATATAATTGATAACCTTTTCGACCTTGTAGATGGTGAAAAGTGGTTTCCTTCTTCTGAAGTAGTCTCCGATGGATCATGGCTCGAAAAAGTTGCTAGCATAATGAAGAATGAAAATCCGAAAGCGAACGAGTTTCAACTCAACAAGTTGAAGATGAAAGTCGTCAGTATTTTGAAGGCGCGCGGTGATATGGAACCTACTGTAGAACTTGTTAGAGATGCCATGGATGTCGCCAGGCGCGATATTGTGCCCGTCTAAATATATGGCTAAGAAATATCCTAGAATGGAAAACGAATGTAAGTATGTCAGTAGCCGTGGACTTTTTAAGTCAACGGATATTCACAATAAGATTCCTGGAAGCAGTAATGGACTTCTTGATCTTGAAGAATTCAAAAAGACAGATCAAGGATCTGTTCTCTATGTCTGTAATTCAGCAATTCGGTCTTTTGTAATGGAAGTTCTTCCTTTTATTACTGACCGCTTTGTCTTAGTTAGCGGTGACTCAGACAATTCTATGCCTTTTGGCATTTTATCACAAGATGAATTTACTGCGTTTATTGCGGATAAGCGACTCCAACATTGGTTCTGTCAAAATCTCTTGATTACACATCATAAAATGACTCATCTACCTATTGGTCTTGATTATCATACGATTTCCAAGGTCGGTGAACAACATCCTTGGGGTATTGGTCGTCTACCTCTAGATCAAGAGAAAGAGCTTGAAGCCTGTATTGAAGAGGCGGCGTCTCCTGCGCTTCGTTATCCTCTTTGTTATTCTAATTTTCATCACGCTGCGTGGGGTATTGGAGATCGCGGTGATCGTAAAGAGGTCGTTGCTTCTGTTCCGAGCGATATTGTTTATTATGATTCTATGTATACAACAAGGGCGATTGCATGGAATCGTCAAAGTATGTTCGCGTTTGTTCTTTCTCCTATGGGTGGCGGCTATGATTGCCACAGAACGTGGGAAGCACTCTGTCTCGGTTGTATACCTATTGTAAAAAGTTCTGGGCTGGATCCTCTCTTTTATGATTTACCAGTTCTTATTGTAAAGAACTGGACAGATGTAACTCGTGAATTACTTGATAGAACTATAAAGTTGTTTAATGGTAAAATATTTCACTTTGATAAGCTTAGATTAGATCATTGGACCTGGCTAATTCGGCAGCAATCTTTAGCATGTAAATCATAAATTCAGTTCCTGAGGCAATATTGATACAGCCGCCTTCTTAAATAAATACTCCTTGACTGGGTACTCTGCCACACGGAATTCCCAGACCATCGGATGCCACTGATGACAGAAACCATTGACTTGTTTCCTAACCTTTTGTTCTTGAGGTATAGAATCTGCTAAGGCACGATCTTCCCACCCCCAACTAATATTGTGCTTCCATCCAGCTGTCTTCTTGTAGTTTCTAAGAGTTCCTGCAAAGTTTCCGAAAGATGTATCGCGCCAGAAGCCATTAAGATGCGAGGTGTCCGCAAAGGCGAAAAAAACCGGATAAAAGAACTTGTCATTTTCAAGCGCCCTGTAACATTCATCAAACACATCGCGTTCATGGAAAATCAAATCCGCGTCGCAGAAAAAGACAGAGTCCGCTTGGAATTTCTCCTCGGCGATTTTTGCCGCTGTCTTCAGACCGCCACCACGATCAAAAAACTTCCAATTTGTTTCTGTATGTACATGAAAAGGCATTACGTCGCCAATTATTTTCTCTAACATTTCTTGGACATTTACATCTGTGCTACCAAAATCCGTGACAACCAAGACCCAGTCATCGGTCGCCTTCTTCTGCTCTATAAGTGATCGAACCATCTTCGGAAACAAGGTAAGAATTATCTTGTCTTCGTTACATTCATAATTATTCGTCGGATAAGGAGACATGATGAGTTTATCTAAAAAAGGTTTGATATATTGATGCGAATCTTCTGGGTCGACTTCATTTCTACAACGATTTTTGAGCGAAATACAGAAAGCGAGGCGCATTGTCTAAATAGTTAGTCTTTTCTAGTTTAAGTTAAACAGTGGCTGTAGGCGCATTTGTGTTAGGAACAATTTCCACCTCGTTATCATCATCTGAAATAGTTGTCGACCTATCGTCTACAGTTCTCTGTATAACTGCTGTGCGACGGGTCATCGACCAGTGCCAATCATTCTCCTTGATCTGCGGAACAACAATTCCCATCTGCTTTCCCCTCTTCTTTAGAGCCTCGTTACTAAAGATACGAAGATGCTCAAGCTCCTCTAGAATCGCAATAATTCTCTTACTGTTGCCTGGCACCTGCAATAGGTTAGAAATCTCGGTCATCTTCTCTGCTCCCACGTGACACAAAGTCTGAAGAACCATGCCGACTTCCCTGCGTCGTTCAAACTTCGTCTCCCCTTGTTCCAAAAGTCGCGCCCACTTCTCCTGACTTACATTTCCCATCAGATACTGAACATCAAGATCACGATTTACATTCGCGACTCGCATGAAAGGGTACTGTCCTAGACGAACATCAGTCAGATCTGTCAGTGACCGATGAATGTAATAGATAAGATTAACATGATTTACTTGGAGCATATGAGCCCTTTGGTCGAGAGGTGCTGACTGCATATCACGCGAATACTTTGTAAGATTACGTGAGATGGCATAATACTCTGGAATGCCGCCGCACGGAATATCGCCTACCTCTCGTGGCGCGGCACCATTATTGTTACGCCTCTGCCAGTCATAGAAATGTGGATTATGGATCCTGTGCGTAATAATCTGCCCAGTGTTCCATGAGAATGCCGTCTGACAACTCGTACACCACATTTGATCACAACCATCAATCTTGCTTATACGAATACCGCACTTTGGGCACGGCTTTGTCTCCTTCTGGATTAGGGCGGCAGTCGCCTTGGCTCCTGCTTCGCATGTATGAGGAAGTTCCTTAATATTTCCAATTAGCGCATGGCATTCGTGACAATAGAAGAGTTGGCATGTACCACACTTCCACTGCGTGCTCAAGAAGCCGCGGCACGGTTCAGCTGTCGTCGTGCTAGAGCCAGGGCACTTCATGATAAACTGACGAGGTGCCATCTTTACAGTTGATCGTCCCTCCAAGAAGGCGCTGTGCTGGTCGTACATGGCACGCTTAATCCTTGTACGAAGGGAATATTCCGCAAATCGCGCCTCAGCTGGAAGAAGAGTAATCATTCTTTGTTCGAATTGTTCCTCTGTAAGTGACGTATTAAATAGACGCTCTAGACGAATCTTCTCTACATGAGCCTCATTATACTTCTGTGTAATCTGATGAAGCTCTGCCCACGCCTTATCCCTGTTTACAGTCGCCTCCACGTAAATCTGCATAGATGGCAGAAGAGACTTCTCTCGGTCAACAAGAACCTTGCGCCGATGAAGCTTTAGTGGTCCCTTTCTAAATGCCATTGTAAAGTGAAGATCCAAGAACTCGCGATTCCATTCACGCTTACAGGTGTAACAACTCGGCTCTGACAAGCTGGACAGCAAGAACTGCTGCGTACAGGAGCGGCAGGCGGCAGATGGACAAAAGGCGCAGGTTATCTTCTGACGAACTGCACTTGTGTATGGACTGATACAAATTGGGCACTTAGTAGTGTCTGTTTGTTCTGTGGTCATTTTTGTTGATGTATGCGAACATCGGGCTTTAGATATCATCAATTTTTACGGTATAGCGCTTTGATTATGATATGTTCTCTTGTATTATCTAGACGTATGATTGTAAAATTTATTATACGAAATCTGGAATAACTAAAAAGAGGCTCTTTATTCAGTGTTTCCAGTCTCTTCCAAGAACATTTATGTATATTAAGCTCTTTTAGAAAATCATCCATTGTTTTTATATAATACATTTTTTTCTTACTAATATAGAATTTCTTATGAGAATAAATAACTTCTAAAGCATTTTTTTTAAAATATTTTGTGTAGCATGACCCCATTCTTCTTACCTATCTACTTTAGACTTTATAT
>Ga0209107_10001599_pt1 | contig 12698 bp, 12 predicted proteins | sample LakErihyJuly2011_2_FD_187460 | JGI IMG/M metagenome (GOLD analysis project Ga0209107, IMG submission 187460) | Freshwater microbial communities from dead zone in Lake Erie, Canada - CCB hypolimnion July 2011 (SPAdes) (version 2) | ecosystem: Environmental > Aquatic > Freshwater > Lentic >... | reverse complement strand
CTCAAGAACATATGGTCCATTTGTGGGAAATGTGACAAAGACAAGCGTTGAAACCGTACTTAAGAGTGCAGAGGAATCTCTTCATCGAGCAAAAGGTGATGTCACATTACTGGCCGAAGAGTTAACTGCTCGCATCTTTCCTGAGAAGAAGAAATGACAACGATAACTATTTACTCTCGCCATGGATGCCATCTCTGCGATGATGCAGAAAACGTTCTTGAATCCTTGCGCAAAGAACTTAACTTTGAAATTGAAGTTATTAACATTGATGAAGACGCTGAGTTAATTAAACTGTATAGCGATCAAGTTCCTGTAATTCATATCGACGGCACACACCACGACTTCTACAAGGTAGATCCTTTAAGGTTTAGATCTTCCCTTGAAAAACATCGTCCGCATCAATAATTCGGTAGGCATAACCCTGTTCAGCTAAGAAGCGCTGACGATTAGCTGCAAAATCTTGATCGACGGTATCGCGCGAGACAACTGAGTAAAACTTAGCCCCACGTCCATCTGATTTAGGTCTCAAAATTCGGCCAAGGCGCTGCGCTTCTTCCTGGCGAGAACCAAATGCACCAGATACTTGAATTGCAATCGTCGCATCAGGTAAGTCAATTGAAAAGTTCGCAACTTTAGAGACAACTAAACACGTAATCTCACCTGTGCGAAAAGCGGCAAAGAGTCGCTCACGCTCTTTTACAGGAGTATCGCCCTTGATGAGAGGAACACCTAAAGTCTCAGAGAGGGCATCTAATTGAGTGATGTATTGGCCGATGACAAGAATCTGCTCATTTGCGTGATAGGCAACAAGTTCTTGGACCACCTCACTCTTTGTCTGGGTGGTTGCGCAATATCTATATTTTTCTTCAGGTTCTGCGGTTGCATATTGAAGTCGTTCCGATTCTGTAAGATTGACGCGTACCTCAATACATTCAGCAGGTGCGATATAGCCTTGTGATTCAATCTCTTTCCACGGTACATCAAAGCGCTTAGGGCCAATCAGTGAGAAAACTTCGCCCTCCATGCCATCTTCCCGGACAAGAGTTGCGGTGAGGCCAAGGCGGCGTCGGGATTGAATATCTGCAGTAAATCTAAAGATAGGCGCAGGAAGTAAGTGAACTTCGTCGTAGATGATCAGACCCCAGTCGTGAGTATCAAAGAGATCAAGGTGGGCATAGACACCATTCTTCTTCTTTGTCATCACTTGGTAGGTAGCGATAGTCACGGGACGAATCTCTTTCTTCGCGCCTGAATATTCACCGATCTCATCTTCATTAAGTGTTGTACGGAGCAATAACTCATCTCGCCACTGGCGCGCTGCAATAGTATTTGTTACCAAGATAAGAGTTGTTGCCTTTGCATGTGCCATTGCTGCAGCACCAACAATTGTCTTTCCAGCGCCGCAGGGAAGAACTACAACACCTGAGCCTCCATGCCAGAATCCTTCAGCAGCTAACTCTTGGTATGGGCGAATCTTCCAGCCATCTTGTTTGAGTGCGATTTCATGCGCCTGTCCATCGACATACCCTGCAAAATCTTCTGCCGGCCAACCAAGACGTAAGAGTGATTGTTTAATTGCTCCGCGCTGACTTGGATGCACCACGATTGTTTCGGCATCGATACGAGCACCCAGAAGTGGTGCAATCTTCTTGGCGCGGATTACCTCTTCAAGAACTGCAGAGTCTGTTGTAATAAGAATTAATCCGTGGATCGGATCTGCTTCGAGTCGTAGTCGTCCATAGCGAGACATCGTCTCTGCCACATCGACCAAAATTGAGTGAGGGACGGCATAACGTGAATATTTAATGAGGGTATCGATTACTTGCTCGGCATCATGGCCTGCAGCCCGTGCATTCCAAAGGCCAAGGTTTGTCAGGCGATAGGTATGAATATGTTCTGGCGATCTTTCAAGTTCAGCAAAGGGAGCGATAGCTCTGCGACATTCAACAGAGTCGGGATGATCAATATCTAAGAGAAGTGTCTTATCGCTTTGAACAATGAGCGGCCCATTAGTCATCCAGGAGATCCTTGATAAGAGCGTGCAATAGCGCGGTACGTGGCTCAAGGGAAGCCGCACTTACCCATTCGTGTGGAGCGTGAGCTCCTTGGCCAACTGCGCCTAGACCATCGAGAACTTGCGCACCTGCGGCAGCTGCAAAGTTTCCATCGCTTGCACCGCCAACGTGTGCGCTACCCAGTGGTGGCATACCGATTGAGGCAGCAACTTTTTCTACACGCTCATAGAGCGCTGCGGTAGCAGTTGGTTGCAAAGGCGGGCGATTAATTCCACCCGTTACTTCGATGCGAGCAAGTGGATTGATTGCAGTGATACCTGTGATCGCTGCATGGATGCGTTCGAGCTCTGAGATCGCAAAGGAGCGAATATCAATATCAAGGATTGCATGATCTGGAACTGTGTTCGTTGTATTTCCTGAATGAAGAACAGTGGGAACAACAGTTGTTCCATGCTCTTTATTTTCAAGGGATGTAAGGCTGAGGATGATGTGTGCAATTTCAGTAGTTGCATTGACACCCTTTTCAGGTTCAAGACCCGCATGCGATGCCACACCGTGAACGTGTACCTGGTACATCGAAGTTCCCTTACGACCGGTCTTAACCTTGCCATCAAGAGATGCTTCAAGAACTAAAACAGCTTTAGCCTTTGATGAAATTTCTTTAATGAGTTCACGCGAAGCATGACTTCCAGTCTCTTCATCAGTGGTTGCAATAAGTGCAACAGATCCTTCAATACCTTTAAGTGCGTACAACGCTTGCAAGAATCCAGCTTTCATATCAAAAACGCCAGGGCCACGAACTACATCGCCTTTTACTTCCCATAAAGGTTGATATGACCCATGTGGCCAGACAGTATCTAGATGAGCAAGAAGAATAATTTCAGGGCTCTGTGCGCCCCACCAGAAAACAGGACGGCCTTCAATCTCTTTAATCTCTGCAGGAGTTCCAAGAACACGTGTTGCGATATCACTCGCCAAGCGAACAACGTTTCGGCAGGCATCGACATCTTCGGTGGGGGATTCACAGCGAACGAGTGCTTCCAGGGCTGCCAACATAGGCGTAAGTCTGCCGTATTCGCTTGCATTCTCGCTCGTCATAGCGAAGCCACCCCCGTTATTCGAGCGATTCTAAAGGTGGTGATCTCACCGGTTGCATGATCGCGTGCCAGAAGTGAGCCTGCTGAGAGCTTGAGTGGGTCAATGATGCGGTGCGAAATCAACCCATTGTTATCGGCATATCCAATCGAGAGAGATGTATCTGCTGAATGAGTCAGGTGGTGGCTTAATATTTCAAGAGTTTCATTTGCAGTTGTGCGCGGTAATTCACCGAGTGCTGATGCGGTGATGTTGCGCAGAGTACTCTGACGATGACTGGATTTTTCTCCAGTGCGTAGCGTGCGAAGCGCTCCGTTAAGTGCAATCTCATCTGGAAGATCTATCTGACCAACTATTCGAGGAGGACGCGCCTTTGTCTGTGCGCGCATGATCCGTGGCCCCGTCAAGAGAATTCCCTTAGAGTCTTCAACGGCTGGGAGATATCCGGCATTTCGCAAGATATTGACCGCGTCATCTACTTCAAGATCGCAGATGATTACCTCTGATGCAATCTTTCTAAAACCAAGTCCCTCAAGTTTCTTATTACCAATAATGGATGCAATCACCGATTGATCTTCACAGCGAATAAATGAAGTTGTCGCCCCTACACGTAACTTTCCATGCTTCTTTGCTACATCGGCAATCAAGTATTCAAGCGGCTGAGGCATCGGCGTCTTTGATGTTACCTTAAGGAATTTTGTAATGTCATCGCCGGTTTTACCGTGGTCTAACGCTCTGCGGATGGTGGCATCGCTAAATCTAAAGACCGTTGCACCGCCGCGAGACTCAACATCTGCAAGAAGTGCCATCTCTTGAGCGACCGCTTGCGCCAGTGGTCCAGGAGCAATGGCAGTGTTATCACTCTGGATAAGTATGTGATCAACTTCTGCTGGAAGATCAGCGTTAATCCTTTCAAGTGAGTCACCTGCAAGAAGTGCTAGCCCATAATCAGAGATCACCGATTGCCCTGTGATTCCGAGCCATTCAGCTTCGCGTAGCGTGTATTCGATATAACTAGCTGGCACACCACCGGTGCGCTTTGCTGGTCTCTGCCACTGTGCGGCGCTAATGAGTGAATCTGCAGTGACCGCACCGTCTTGATTTTCTTTCAGGAGTGCGAGAGTGAGGGATCGAATCGACGCTGCGCTGACTCGATCGAGTTCTGGTCCGAGAGGTGCAATATTCTTCGTTGATTCATTTCCAACAAGGCCACTGACGCGTGAAGTGGCTAACCAAGCAGAGGCTAAAGAAGACCACTTATCCGATGGGCGTTGGGTTAGCCAGATATCAAATTGGGTAGTCGGCAGGATTCGGTCATCTGGATCGATTGTAAGGAGGGCGGTGACGTAACAAAGCTCTGCAACAAATGCTGCGCAACTTTCATCAACACCTAAATGAAGTGCCAGAGCCTTGAGGTCTCGAACTCCTAAGCCGCCCGAACGTAGCGCTGACGGTGGATCTTGAGCCCAGAAATTAAGGACCTCTTCCACCCAGCGCAAGAAAGTGGTGACATTAGCAATCGCAGCACTATTTACATTCTTGCGATCTTTAACGGCAAATGAATATGTAATTTCAGGTGAGTTAATCTTCTGTTCTTTATGAATTTTTCCGCCACGAAGTGCGATAGCAACTTCTCGTGGCATCACAACAATTGTCTGGCTGTAAGGAATAAGAAAACCTTCCTCAAGACACCATTGCACACCTGCGCTAGGTTTTTTAATATCTCCCACGCTTCCACGTGGAGGACCCCATGCCATCGCATCGAGAATCTTCTTAGCCCCTGCTGGAGCATCACTAAGTTTTTTAAGGTTGAGCTTTGCCATGGAAGGTGGACCAAGCTGTGCAACCTCGTTACCTAAAAGTTCACGTAACGTTGTTGGCATTCGTAATCCATCCTGGGCGGGATAGATAAGTCCACGTTCAATCAGACCAGGAATAACAAAGAGGGCCGGCTTATCAGTAAGGCTCGCGATAGTTTTTTCAGCGAAAGGTTCCGCGGCAACCGCGCACGCTTCAAGTACCTGGAATTGCCATGTATTGAGTGCATCGATTGCTCGTGCAAGTGAAGGCGCAGATGATGCGCGAACGGCAAGACTTGCCATATCTGGCGGAACGGGAGAAATTAAATCCGGTCTGTGAGAAAAGAGTTGTAAAAGGCCAGCATCATCTAACCCACGCAGGTAGTCGGCAAATGATCTAATTTCCATAACCTGCCTACATTAGTGCAGAAAGGCCGCAGACGTTAAACCAATTGCTAGCGAGAGCGACGACGAGGCGTGATGAGGGCGGCAATTGATGCAAGGCGAGAGATTGCTGGCCCCAGGAAGCGGTTGATTTTACGAGCTCGCCTAAAGTCATGAATCGGCCACTTCTCCTGCGTTGCCCAGATTCGAAGTTTGGCATCTGGATTGATCACCGATGGATTTCCAACGGTCTCAAGAAGTGGGAGATCGTTGTGGCTATCTGAGTACGCAAAGCAATGAGAGAGATCAAAGTTGTATTCATCAGCAATTCTTTCAAGAGCACGTGCCTTCTCTCGCCCGTGCAGCAGTGGTCCATTCATCTCACCCGTGTAGACACCATCTTTAATTGCCGCCTTGCTACCGAGCGCGCCTGTAAAGCCAAGCCGCTTTGCGATCAAAGTTGCCATATCTTCAGGGGCTGCAGTGACCAACCACACTTCCACTCCATCAGCCAGATGCGCTTGCGCAATTTCAATTGTTCCTTGCCATAAGGAAGGTGAGACGAATTCATCATAAATTTCTTCACCAAGCTTCTGAATTTCTTGGACATTATGTCCACCGATAAAACTAGTTGCAGCATTCTGGAATTTAACTATCTCTTCCTTCTTCTCAGTTCCAGTTAACCTAAATCTCAGATTAGCTAGTACAAAGCGCGAGATATCAGCCTTGGTGAAATACCCACGGTGATACATCCCGCGGCCAAGGAAGTAGAGAGTTGAACCACGGATGAGTGTGTTATCTACATCAAAGAACGCGGCCCTCTTCTGCTCGAGTGCCATGGCATAACCATAGCGAAACCAGCACACTTCCCCCTTTATAGTTAGGGCTATGAGCAATACCGTCCACGTGGTCCGCCATGGCGAGGTCCATAATCCAGAGAAGATTCTTTATGGGCGCCAACCTGGCTGGAGACTTTCAGATCGTGGCCTAGAGATGGCGCAGGTTCTGGGGCAATGGTCGAAGAGTATTGATCTTGGAGCACTGCACGTCTCACCACTGCAACGCGCACAAGAGACAGCAGCGCCAATTGCTGCAGCGCACTCAATTGCAATCACAACAGATGAACGACTTATCGAAGCTGCAAATATCTTTGAAGGAAAACCATTTGGAATTGGTGACGGAGTTTTGCGTCATCCATCTGCATGGAGACACTTATGGAATCCGTGGAGACCTTCATGGGGCGAGCCATATGTCGAACAAATTAATCGCATGCTCGCCGCAGTCTTCGCCGCACATCAAGCAGCTGCCGGTAAAGATGCAGTCTGCGTATCTCATCAATTACCAGTCTGGATCTTGCGAAGTGCAATCGAAGGTCGCCGATTGATCCATGATCCAAGAAGTCGTGAATGCACCTTGGCATCGGTCACAAGTATTCACTTTGATGACAATGGTGAAATCAGCGGAACTTCATACTCTGAACCGGCAGGACATCTTTTACCAGTTGTACCAAAGAAAAAATAATGCCTCACAAAAAAATTATCGCCGCCCTCTCAATTGCTGCCCTGCTGTTGAGTGGATGTTCTGGTGGCGGAAGCTCCACAGCTGAAGAGAGTTTTGTGATTGGTAGCGGTGTTCAGACTTTTATCAATAAAGGCTCACGAGTAAAGGCCCCCGAGTTAAGTGGCATGACTCTGACCGGAGTCAATTACACGCGCGAAGCTGGAAAAGTTGCGGTTGTAAATGTATGGGCATCGTGGTGTTCACCGTGTCGTGCAGAAGCGCCGGCTCTTCTCGCACTTTCTGAGAAATATCCAGATGTGCAATTTATTGGAATTCTCACACGCGATAATTTAGTAAACGCTGAAGCCTTCGTCCGAAAGCGCAACATTACTTATCCTACGCTGATAGATGACGCTCTCTTGATTGGCTTTAAAGGCTCTCTGCCCGCCAACGCTATTCCTTCAACAATCGTTATAGATAGCGATGGATATGTGGCAGCGCGCGTCTCTGGCATCGTAACTATCGGATCGCTAAGCACTTTAATTGAGCGGGTGCAGAGCTCATGAATGAATTTTTCGTCAACAATCTCTTCGATGGATTTATTCTTCTAGCACTTCCTCTTGCCATTTTGGCGGGACTACTTTCTTTTATCTCCCCATGCATCCTGCCTTTAGTTCCGGGCTATCTCTCATACGCTGCTGGATTTTCACAAGCGAGAGGGCGAGTGTTACTTGGCTCCTCACTCTTTGTCGCAGGTTTTTCACTCCTCTTCATCTCTTACGGCGCACTCTTTGGGGGGTTTGGGGCAAGAATTGCAGTTCATGAAGAGATCATCACGCGAATTCTTGGAATTTTTACAATTGGATTAGGTCTGATATTTGCTGGAGCTTTTCCTATGATGCCAACTCTTCGTCCCAAAATTTCTACAACCGGAGGACTTGTTGGGGCACCGATCCTAGGTTTTCTCTTCGGTGTTGGTTGGACACCTTGTATCGGTCCAGCTCTTGCAACTGTGCAGACGCTAGCCTTTAGCGAATCAAGTGCCTTCCGTGGGGCAGTGTTATCTCTTGGGTATTGCCTTGGTCTTGGCCTTCCCTTTATTGCAACTGGTCTCTTCTTTGATCGTTCTGCTCGCCTGCGTCATTTCCTTACCCGCAACGGGCGCAAGATTTCCCTCATCGGTGGAGCCTTCCTGATTCTGATCGGCATCCTTCAAGTAAGCGGTGCGTGGAATTACTTAATGAACGACTTACGATCTGTAATTAGCAATTTTGCGCCGGTGATCTAATGGTTACTCAAACGCAGACGCAAGTTCCTGAAATTGGCGCGGGCGGTTTAGCCCGTTTTGCATGGCGACAACTCACAAGCATGCGCACTGCACTTATTCTCCTAATGTTGCTGGGCTTAGCTGCAATTCCCGGTTCGCTCTTGCCGCAACGCCCTCAGAATCCAATGGCAGTGCGCGAATACTTCGCTAACCAACCGGGCTTGGCGCGCTGGATTGATAGGGCTGGCGGCTTTGATGTCTATGCCTCATCGTGGTTTAGCGCAATCTATATTCTTCTTTTTATCTCACTCATCGGTTGCGTTTTACCGCGCACCTTTGAGCACTTCAAAGCAACGCGTGCACTTCCTCCAGTAACACCAAAGAATCTAGAGAAGCTTGAAGCCCACACAGTATTTGTCGGTGATGGCCAAGAACTTGAACGGGCAGAGAAATGGTTACGTAAGAATCGTTTCCGCCTTCGCATTCAAGACGGGTCGATCTCTGCCGAAAAGGGTTATGTGCGAGAAAGTGGAAACCTGCTCTTCCATCTCTCACTTATTCTGATTCTTATCGGAGTCAGCGTTGGTGCACTCTTTGGCATGAGAGGTAGCGCTATTATTACAACTGGTGAACGGTTTATAAATCTGGCAACAAGCTATGACTCCTTAGACTATGGAAAACTCACCGATGAGACTTCACTCAACACCTATTCGATAAGACTAAATAAGTTTGTTGGCACCTATGATCCAGTAACAAATTTTCCGCTGGATTATTCAGCCTTTGTCACGACCATTGATGAGCTCGGTAATCAAAAAGATCAAGTTATTCAAGTGAATAAGCCTCTGACTTTCGGAACTTCACGAATTTATCTGCAAGCAAATGGATACTCACCATTTGTTACAGTGCGAGACGAAGCAGGGAATGTCACATTCCAAGGAGCAGTTCCGTTCTTGCCACAGGATACAAATCTTCGCTCTATCGGTTCCATTAAAGTTCCAGAGGCAACACCACAGATTGGTTTTGTCTCTTCCTTCGTCCCAACCTATGAGCGCGACCCACAGATGGGAGCGATCTCTGTCTACCCATTGCTCTTAGAGCCAAAACTACTGTTCTCGATCTGGGAAGGTGATCTAGGTCTCGATACTGGTATCCCGCAATCAATCTATAAAATCGATACAACATCAATGACGCGTATCGCGCTAGATTCTTTGGCACCAGGTAAAAGTTATAGTTTTAAGGGCGGAAGTATCACCTTTGAAAAAGTTGAACCGTGGATCAATCTGCAGGTCGTGAGAGATCCCGGAAAGAGCTATTCGCTCATCGGCGGTATTCTTGCGCTACTTGGATTGCTGGCATCCCTCTTCGGGCGTCGACGACGTATCTGGATCAAGGTTGATGCAGGCGGACAGGTAGAAGTTGCAGGTCTTGCCAAGACAAATGCAGAGGCGTTAGAAGTCGAGATGGCTCACTTTGTGAGTGCAGTTAAGGGAGAGAAATAGTGCAGACAACGTGGGCCTACATCTCCAATAACTTTATCTATAGCGCTATGGGCGTCTTCGCACTTTCATTCTTTGCTCACGCATTTGAGACCGCATGGGCGGTCAAAGTTCCTGCAGAAGTTTCAGATTTGCGCAAAATGGATTACTCAAAAGCCGACAAGGCTGCACGTATTGCAACCGCGCTCATGCTTCTCGCCTTCATCTTGCTCTTTGTCGGTGTGATTGCTCGCGGACTTTCAAATGGACATGTTCCTTGGGGAAATATGTATGAATTCTCCATCACTGGAGCACTCGCCTTTACCGGTGCATATCTTGCTGCACTTCGAAAGTATGACCTTCGCTGGCTGGGACTCTTTATTTCACTTGCAGCTCTTCTGACTCTTGGTACCGCTATCACACTTCTTTATCGCGATAGCGCGCCGCTAGTTCCTGCACTTAAATCAACATGGTTAGTAATTCACGTCGTTGCTGCAATTATCTCTGGCGGAGTCTTCTTACTTTCAAATGTAATCGCTGGCGCATATTTGTACCTTGATGCGCGTGAACGCGGAGTCGGTCGCCCTGCTTGGGCTACACGTCTTCCTTCCCTTGAAGTTCTCGATCAACTTTCATATCGCCTTGTTGCATTTGTATTTCCTCTCTGGACATTTTCGGTTATCGCAGGTGCTATCTGGGCTGAGAGTGCCTGGGGACGTTATTGGGGTTGGGATCCAAAAGAGACGTGGGCTTTCATTACCTGGGTTGCCTACGCTGCATATTTACATGCACGTGTCACCGTTGGTTGGAAGGGTCGTCGCGCTGCATGGCTCTGCTTATTTGCAGGATCGACATTCTTATTTAACTATGTTTACGTCAACGTATGGGGAACAGGCAAGCACACCTACTCTGGCTTATAAAAGTATAAAAGAGTTAGAGCTTACGTAAGAAATCTGGGTCATCATCAGGCGGCAAAATACGTCGCTTAGGACCCTTTTTAAATCCACCACCATTTCCGCGATTGCGGCCGGCGATGAAATATGCAATTGCACCAAATGCTTGTGTAAATAGAATGACAAGAAGCCATCCCCACTTTGGGAGATTCTTAATCTGAGTCTCATCTTTCATCGCGCAATCAATAAATGCATAGAGCGGTAGCGCTGCTAGTGCGATGAAGAGTAGAACTCTGAGCATGGGCCAATCCTAGCCGCTAAATTATAAGTGCGAGAGATAGGGCCAGGCTAAAAAGCATCTGCAGCTTTCCAGTTCTTCCAAGGAGTGCGATCAAGTCGACCCCCTGAATTCCTGACCTGAGTGCCTTAAGAATTGAGATGGTCATTGGCAAGGTAAGTAAGGTCAGCAACGTCCACGGCGTACCAAACCCTGCGGTGAGTAGATATGGAGCGATAACGAGCACGGTATAAATAATCCTTGATCGTTTATCACCCAAGCGGACGGCGAGTGTGAGCTTTCCTGCGACCTCATCCTTAGCGCGGTCACGCACATTGTTAATGACCAAAATTGCGCAGGCAAGCGAACCGACAATGACACCTGCAAGTATTGATTTCCCAGTGATCTCTTCCGCTTGAACATAAAAACTTCCTACAGTTGCCACAAGGCCGAAGAAGATAAAGACAAAAATTTCACCTAGACCCATATATCCATAAGGGCTCTTTCCACCGGTATATCCCCATGCTGCAGCGATGCAGACCGCACCTACTGCGATCAGCCACCACGATGTTTCAAGTGCAAGTCCAAGACCAGCACATGCAGCAACGAAGAATGCGATAAATGCAGCACTCCTAACTTGTACTGCTTTTGCTAATCCTCCTGCGGTGATTCGAGAAGGACCAATACGATCATTATCTGTTCCACGAATTCCATCGGAGTAATCATTTGCATAATTAACTCCGATTTGAAGTGAGAGGCTGACGATGAGGGCCAATAGCGCTGTCAGCGGATTAAATGAATCTCCAGCAAGAGCAGTGGCCACAAGTACAGGTGCGATTGCCGCGGGCAGGGTGCGAGGACGTGCGCCATCCACCCATATACCCAGTGAGCTCTTAGCCATTGAACTCCTCGTGTGCCCGTATACCGATCTGCGCACGATCGATCTTACCGATTCCAATCATCGGCATCTCATCAAAAACAAGTAATTGTTTAGCTTTAGCACTATCTCCAAGTGCGCTGCTTAATACTGCACTCACTTCATCTATCGCTGGATGTGCTGCACCGGAAACTGCCACAACTAGTCGTTGGCCCCATTGCGCGTCATCGACTGCAACAGCGCACCATTGCAGGTGAGGGAATGCAGTATAGAGAATCTCATCTACGTGTGTGAGTGAGACTTTCTCCCCGCCAGTGTTATAGAGATCATCGCTTCTACCAAGAACCTTAAGAATCCCATTGTCAATTACGCCATGATCTGAAGTTGTAAACCAACCATCACGATACTGCTGACTCCACAGTTCCTCATTATTGAGGTAACTAGATGCCAACACTGGTCCAGAAATTTCAATCAAACCTGAATCTGAAATTCGTAGACCAACACCCTCAAGGGCTCTTCCCTCGTAGATACATCCACCGGATGTCTCGCTCATACCGTAGGTTCTTACTACAGATATTTCTGCATCAAGTGCCCTGTGTAAAAGATCTTCTTGCAATTGTGCTCCGCCAACAAGAACAGACTTTGCAGATTGCAGGTGAGCCAAGAGTTTGTCGTCACCATTGAGAGCTTGAAAAATTTGAGTTGGGACAACTGCCGAGAAATCTGTATTCGCATATTCGCTAACATCACGAAGATCGACAGGAGTTGTTCCAAGATCAAGTGCGCGAACCAATACATTGATTCCTGCGATGTGATGTAACGGCAAGAGCAGTGCCCATGTTTGACCGGGGCGAGCCTGCAGATAATCAAGTGAGGCGCGAGCCGATGCAAGTACTGCTGCAGCGCTTAAGGCGACAGATTTTTTGATTCCAGTTGAACCCGTCGTTCCCACAATAAAGGCGATATCGCCGGTAACACTGTCGATCGCTTCATCTGTGAAGTTCAAGGCAGAACCCTGATGGGCTAGCGCTTTAGCCACGAGATTCATCACATCACCGATAGCCAGCGCGGGATCGACCGAGATCACAGCGCGTGATCGGTTACTTGAGTTCGCCG
>Ga0209107_10001597_pt1 | contig 12702 bp, 10 predicted proteins | sample LakErihyJuly2011_2_FD_187460 | JGI IMG/M metagenome (GOLD analysis project Ga0209107, IMG submission 187460) | Freshwater microbial communities from dead zone in Lake Erie, Canada - CCB hypolimnion July 2011 (SPAdes) (version 2) | ecosystem: Environmental > Aquatic > Freshwater > Lentic >... | reverse complement strand
AATTAAATCCATCACAGTCAGCATGGTAACAGGGGCCTGCACCATTCGGCAAACCGCCGCCTGAACCTCCCCCAGTTGGAATACCCTGCAACATGAATGGTTGGTGATCGCTGTGTAATCCTGCGCCAACGGACAAGGAATTTTTGAAATCGGTATCTATTTTATGGGCAATGGAACCAATATTTTGGAACAAGGCCCTGCTATCTTCCGAACTGGTTGAGAAACCTTTTGGATCATTGGTCATGTCATAATTGAACATATATCTAATGTGATCAATACTTTTGTCATTTTTTGCTGCAGCTACATATGCTTTTGAACCAAGTAATCCTTCTTCTTCCCCCATAAATAAAATAAATTCAACGGTACGAGCGGGATTTAATTTTAATGCTTGAAATGTTCTTGCCATATCTAATACTGAAAATGAGCCAATGCCATTATCAATGGCGCCAGTGGCTAAATCCCAACTATCTAAATGACCGCCCACCACTACTTTTTCATTGGGTAGGCTAGCTCCTGGAATTGTCGCAATAATATTTCTTGCTTTAATTAAACCGGAAAAGTTCGTCATTTCAATATGGCTAAATAGTTTTTCTGTTTTAAGTTTTTCTTTCAAAATCATACCATCTTCTTTGCCTACGCAAACTGCAGGTATCGGAATTAATTTTCCAGTAACGGAAGCGGTACCTGTTAATAAGATACCATTGGCCGAGGTATTAATAACAATGATTCCTTTCGCGCCATGTTTTGTAGCAATCGCCGTTTTTTCAGAACGATGTAAGTTGGGGGTACCTGGTTTTGATCCTGGAAGTACACCCAAGTATACCAATGCGAATTTGCCGACAACCTTATTTGGATTATTCAAATAATCTTCCTCCAATCCATTATCCATATCAACCACTTCAAGTGTTTCATTTACTTTGATAGGTGAGTAGGCGAGCGAAACAGATTTAATAGGTTGTAATTTATTTATAGCATCGCCAATGGTAACTTTAATAGTGCCACGGCTCCAGCTTTCTACTTCAAAAGGTTGGTATTTCAAATTTTTAAACCCGTAGGATTTTAGCAGGTTGTAAGCAAATTCTTCTGCTTTTTCCCCGTTCGCGGATCCTGTTAATCTGTGCCCAATAGTTTCAGTCGCAGTTTTTAATGATTGGTAGGCATTCGAGTTTGCGACAACTTCGGTATTTATTTTATTAAAAATGTTGCTCCATACTGGTTTTGATTGGCCAAAAACCAGGTTGCTTGTTAAAATAGAGAATAGACTAAGTGATAGCGCTTTGTTTTTCATAAATGGTCGATTTATCTAACGAATCTATTCAAAATTTATGACAAAAAGCTAGGCAATATTTAAGGGTATAATAAATAGGATTGCGCTAATTTAAAAGCGTATATTTATGTAACAATTAAATTTAAAATTTATGTTTTTAATCATTCTAGGAATAATAATATTTTTTGCTGCAGGTGCTGTGAAAAATTTGAATTTGCCCATTTCTAGTCGCAGTGGAACTGTTCGTTCGGTAGGAATTGTAATTATTGTCATTGGTGCATTATCATCGAGTGTAAAACAAATTGATGCAGGTGAAATAGGCGTACAATCACTCTTTGGTAAAGTACAGGATGAAATTTTAACAAGTGGTTTAACTATGGTGAATCCTTTGGTCTCTATCAATACCATTGATGTTCGTACACAAAACTATACCATGAGTGGTGTACATGCTGAAGGTGAAGTAGCAGGGGATGATGCTATTCGCGTATTAACAGCTGATGGCTTGGAGGTAGTTATTGATTTAACAGTTTTATATCGTGTGCAATCGGCACAAGCACCCAATATTGTTAGGCAGATCGGGTATGATTTTAAAAATGTAATTGTACGACCTGTTACTAGAACAAAGATTAGAGATAACGCTGTTTATTATACAGCGGTAGACTTATACTCGACAAAAAGAGATGAATTTCAATCAAGAATCTTTAAAACCATTGAAGCTAATTTGAAAGATAGAGGTTTTGTGCTTGAACAATTATTGGTACGTAATATTACATTGCCAGCAACTGTGAAAGCTTCAATTGAGGAAAAAATAAAGGCAGAGCAAGAAGCACAAAAAATGCAATTTGTTTTACAAAAAGAAAAACAAGAAGCGGAGCGTAAAAGAGTGGAGGCGCAAGGTATTGCTGATTATCAAAGAATCATCAGCTCTGGATTAGGCGATAAGCAATTACAATATGAGCAAATTCAGGCAATGAAGGGATTGATGACTTCACCGAATGCTAAGGTTATTATTATGGGTGGGTCAGGTAAAACACCGATCATATTGGATGGTAAGGGAAATTAAAAGGGGAAAAATTTATTAGCCCACTATTATGAAAGATCTTAACTATAAAACTTCTGCTATATCTTTAGTAGAAGTTTTTTTATGCTTATTTTTAATTGGTAAGATTTAATGTATGGTATCTGAAAAAATAAAAGCCATATTAGCTGTATTGTTGGGAAATTTTTTCTTTGCAACAAGTATAGTTGCAGTGAAACATATTAGTCCTTCACTCATTACGCCAATCGCATTAACTTCAATTAGAGTAGGCGGCACAGCATTTCTTTTTTGGCTATTTTTTGGGTTGAAAGTTAATACGAATCAATTTCATAAAGCCGATCTTTATATTATTTTGATCTGTGCGTTGACGGGAATTGCCATGAATCAAAATTTTTCAATTAAGGGAATGTCTTTGACTAGCCCTATTCACGCATCCTTACTTGTATTAACAACACCTATCGTAATTACCCTGCTTGCTGTATTTTTTTTAAAAGAAAGATTAAGTATTTTAAAAATCATTGGTCTAATTCTTGGCGTCTTTGGAGGTGTATTATTGGTTTTTTCAAGAGATATATCGGTCGTCAATAAATCAGGTCAAGCACTTGGCGACATGTTTGTTGTGTTTGGCGCTATCAGCTATGCCACTTATGTAGTTTTAATGAAATCAATCGCACACAAATACTCTAATACAGCTATATTAAAGTGGGTGTTTTTGATTGGGAGTTTGATAAGTATCCCATTTGGATGGCATGATTTACGTTTAGTACAATGGGCATCATTTGATGCATTAAGTTTGTTTTGTCTATTCTATATTGTGGTAGGGGCTACTTTTTTTGCTTATCAATTAGTGAATTTTGGTATTTATAAATTAGGCGCTAGTGTAGCGGGATCATTTATCTATTCACAACCCTTTTTTGCAACCATTGCTGCCATCATATTGTTAAATGAAACCATTACTTTAACAAAGTTCGTTTCAGCTGGATTAATCATGATGGGGGTATTTTTGGCCAATTATAAGCCCAATGGCAAGTAATTCAATTTTGTCCAAATACGATTCAAGCATTAGTTTTATAATTGTTGTAAATTTAATTATATACTTAAATGATGAAGCATGAATAAAGTTTATATAAGAATCAATTTTATTTTAATTGGAATTATTTTTAGTGGCTCAATTTTTGCGCAAAAAATAGTCAATATTGCATGTATTGGAAATGGGGTGACCTATGGCGTAGGTGTAGAAAACAGAGAAAAAAATAATTTTCCGCAGCAATTGGAGTATTTACTAGGATCAAATTATAAGGTAACTAATTTCGGGGTGGTTAATGCACCTGTTTTAAGTAATGGATTAAATGGTTACACGAAAACAGCTGCGTTTAAAAAAAGTCAAATAATTAACCCAAATATTGTTTTTATTGAATTGGGGTTAGATGAAATAAAGGCAACTGATACTGCTATTTTATCAAATTTCACAATCACCCTTGAAGGTATCGTACAGTCCTATGCTAATTTGTTGTCGCAACCTCGAGTTGTTCTATTATTGCCTTTTCCTATTTTTTTAAAGGGCAGTAGTTTATTGGATAATAACGATATTAAAAATAAAATAATACCTAAAATTCAAAAAATTGCTTTTGAGAAAAACTTAGAAATTTTGGATTTGTTTTCCATGTTTATAGACAAACAAGATTTGTTTTTAGATAAAATTCATCCTTCCTCTTTAGGGGGTACCTTAATTTCTAAAAGGTTATACGAAATTGTTAAATTAGATGCAGAGAAACGGAGTCCTGTGTTTGAAAAAATAAAAGAACTAAAAGTGATCAGTTCTTTTTATGGATATTCATGCGCTGATTTTACTTATAAAAGTAGAAATTGCAAGGTAGTAAGTCCTAAAACTGTTACTGATGGTACACCTTGGGTTTGGCGCGCCAGATTTTGGGGACATGAACCACAAACAGATATTGCGTTATTAGAAAGGGGATTTCATATTGTTTATATGGATGTGGCTGAAATGTATGGTAACGAGGAATCCATAAAATTATGGAATTCATTTTATGACTACATGCAAAATGTAGGTATGTCTAAAAAGGTTGTGTTAGAAGGAATGAGTAGGGGTGGAATTTATGCGTATAATTGGGCTTTGCAAAATCCAAATAAAGTAGCTGCAGTATATGCCGATGCACCCGTCCTTGATATGAAGAGTTGGCCGGGTGGATTAGGTAAGGGGCCAGGAAGTAAGGATGATTGGACCATCTTTAAAAATGATTTTAGTTTAACGGAGGATCAAGCCAAGAATTTTAAAAATAATCCTTTGGATAATTCGGAATTAATTGCAAAGGGAGGCTATCCCATACTGCATGTTGTTGGGGATGCTGACGAGGTAGTGCCTGTGGATGAAAATACAAATCCATTTGAATCACGAATCAAAAGTGCAGGCGGAGATATAACTGTGATACATAAAAAAGGTATCGGTCATCACCCGCATAGTTTGGCTAACCCAACGCCGATTGTTGATTTTATTTTAAAAAGTACAGGAAATAAAACAAAGTTTTCAATTATACCTACACCTTCTGCAGAATATCGATCTGCTGCCGGCTGGAAGGAAGGGACTGATTGGTGGGTACAAAACGACGACATTAATCAATTATTAAAAGCAGAAAAAAAATTAGATATCATTTTTTTGGGTAATTCAATTACCCAAGGAATAGGAGGGAATAGGCCCTCGGTTACCTATAAAGCAGGTAAGCCCTATTTTGAAAAAGTGTTCAATGAATTTCGCTGGGTGGTTGCAGGAATTTCAGGAGATCGAACACAACATCTTTTATGGCGATTGCAAAATGGTAATTATGCTGCTTCGCATCCCAAATTACTCGTGTTAACTATTGGGGTAAATAATTTTAATGAGGATTCCGGGGAGGAAACTGCGGATGGAATTAAGCTAATACTAGATTGGTTGAAAGCAAATATGCCACAAACTAAAGTGCTATTAATTGGACCCTTACCTACAGGGTTGCATCTAAATTCAAGTAACCGTATTAAGTATGATGTAGTGCATACAATCATAAAAAATTATATAAGCCCTCAGGTTATCTATCTGCCTTTGACTCGTTATTTTATTAAACAAGATGGGGAATTAGATACCAATTATTGTTCTGGTGATGGAATACATTTAATTGAACCAGGATATGAATTATGGGCAAAGTTGTTGAAGGAAGCGGTAGCGAAAGTATTAAACTAGCTAATCAATAATAATAATTATTTAACAAAGCAATTAGGAGTTCTATACTTTATAGCAACATTTAAGGGAATTCAAACACAGAATGTGGGAGGAATACACTTTTTAATAACATATCAAGATCTTATTATACTGCGGTTGGAATAAATACCTTAATAGGAACATCATCTAGGGCTTTTTAACTATCTTTATTTGATGTATTTAAGATTTTTAGTTACGGTTTCTTTTCTGGTTGGTTCTATTCAAATGATGGCTAGTGATGAAATCTTACAGACCAAAATAGACACACTTATTATAGTAAAATCGGGCACTCCTTTTTTAAAAAATGACAGTGTTTTAAGTGTTAAACGGTTTGCAATTGTCAATGGATCCACACTACTTGCGCTGGGAGGAAGTTTTTATTTTGTTAATAATGCCTGGTGGATAGATTCAAAAAAAAGTTTTCATTTTGATGCAGGGGGTTCTAGTATTTCAGATGCATTTAAATTAGGAAGAGACGCTACTTATGCAAAAGGCTTAGACAAATTGGGCCATTTTTACAGTGGAAGAATTATAAGCGATTTATATGTTAGGGCAATTAGATGGTCTGGAAAAACAGAAGAAAAATCACTACTATGGGGTGGGATTTTAGGTACTACCGTACATGCTTTTGTTGAAGTCAAAGATGCTTATTCACCCAATTGGGGTTTTAGTGTGTATGATTTTATGAGTGGGAGTTTAGGAAGTTTTTATCCTTACTTTCAATCAAAAAGTAGGTTTTTAAAAGCGGTAGATTTAAAGTATAGTTATTATCCAAAGTATAATTATTATTATGATTTTATTAAAAGAAGACGTAATGATTTTATGGACGATTATATGAATGCTACTTTTTGGTTTACATTTAATCCCAAAAGGTACAAGCCAACAAGTAATTGGCCTAAATGGCTAGGAATTTCTGCCGGAATTGGTGTAGACGAAACGCTCAATAATTACTATGTAAATATGTCTGGAGGAATAGATGATTATGGGAAAGGGAGGTATGAGTTCTATCTAGCACCAGATATCGATTTTGAAGGGTTGCTACCCAAAAGGCCATTTTGGCAAACGCTTGCACATGCATTGAACTATATTAAGTTTCCTACTCCTGCCATCAGGTTGAGTAAAGATGCAAAATTAATGCCTATACATTTTTAGTTAATTTATTTTTCGATTTGTAAAAGTCGATCTATCAAAGCTTATCCTATATATTCATCTGTATTTTAATGCCAATTAATATTGGGATTCGATAATTTTGGAAAACCCAATTTTAAAGCTAATGAACTTATCATTCCCTAAATTTGTAGGCATGAAAATGCCATATTTTGTTTTTTCGGGTTCCGCATTCCCGAAGTGATCTATTAAATCGGAACTAGTAAACCTGAAGTTTATTTCGCTAAAAAATAACAAATTGTGTTGATAAGCATATTGAATGCCTATATGCATTGGAATGGTTGTAATAGGAAAAAATTGGTCCACCTGTTTTACATAATTATAATCGTAAGATTTAAAATTATTATGATCAGTAGGCAAATTTAAAATGTATCCCATTCCAATAGCAATATAAGGATTAATTTTTGACATCTTATATTGATAGGGGTTCTTGCTTTTAAAAAAATATTCTAAAGAAAAACTTATTTCGTGAAAAGTTCTATAAAAATTAAATCCTCTTTGTTGAATTTCCATATTTTTTGATAATGAATCATTAGCGCCTAAAGGAAGATATTCGTAATTAAGACTAATTGTAAATCTTTTATATAAGGCCTTTCTATAATAGATACCAAAAGTATTTCTTAAGGTATTCGTTCCTCCTCCAATTTGTCCAAAATAAGTGGTTTTGCCAATGTGTCCACCTAGCTCAGATTTATAGTCTATTAAACTCAAGTTCTGTGCTGCAGAACAAAATGGTAAAGAAAAGGCAAGAATTAGAACACAAACTATTTTTTTAAATATCATTCTGTTTTATTGAATAATTGCTACTTGCAGGGCTCTAAAGGTATTTGACAAATCTGAAATAGAAAGTTATTTTTGTACACTTTATAGAAAATAATAAGATATTTAGGAAACTTTAAATTTTAACATTTATGAAAAATATACTTAAACTTGTTTTGTGCATATCTATAATTGCAAGTTCATGTGGGTATACAAATAGGATTGGGAATGCTTCCTATTATTCAGATTATTATGAAGGTAGGACCACTGCCAATGGAGAAATATTTAGACAAAGTAAAGTGACTGCAGCTCATAAAACGCTTCCTTTTGGGACAAAAGTGGTGGTTACCAATTTAAAAAATCACAAATCGATAGTCGTAAGAATTAATGATAGGGGGCCCTTTGTTAAGGGGCGGATCATTGATTTAACTAAAAGTGCTGCTAAAGAAATAGGAATGCTTTCCGACGGTGTTGCAAAAGTTAAAATTAGGTATAAGAAGAAGTAAAACACTTGTAAATAAACAAGCCAAAAATATAACCCAAAGACTACAAAAACCTGGCACAAAGGGCATAAAAAAACTCCGATTTCGTACAGAGAATGGCTAACTGATTAGGATTTGAAAATACGGTCCATTAAAACCCACTTTTCCCCTGGTTTAGCCCATGGCAAAGGCTTTTGAAAGGAGGACATAAACGCTTCCCACTCTGTAATTTTAGGATTGGTTGCATCAAAAGCTGCTTTTTGTTCAAAAGTAAATTCATCCGCCGTTTCTAATATCATAAACATTCTGTTCCCGGTCCTAAATATTTCTATATTTAAAATACCCGCATCAATATCATGTTGCGTTACTTCTGGCCAAGCATTGCCTTTGGCATGATGATACTCGTATTTTTTAATTGATTCAGGTTCATCAATTAAATCTAAAGCCAAACAAAATTTTTGCATAATTTAAATTTTAAAATATTTTTTAAAAGAAAGAATGGTTTGCGCTGCCGCTTCTGTGGGTGTAGGCCAAGGAAAGGCCTCTGCCGAAACATAACCCTGATAATTTATTTCCTTTAATGCTTTAGCTACTTCTACAAAACGAGTATGTCCATTTCCCACTGGACGTCTGTTGCTGTCTGCAAAATGTACATGCATAATAAAATCTGCAGAAGCCCTTATACTCGCAGCCATATCTTCTTCCTCGATATTCATATGAAATAAATCGGCTAGTAAACCTACCTGCTTAATTTGATTTGTCATTAAAAATAAAACTCCATCTTCGAGCGTATTGATTAAATTAGTTTCATACCTATTTAGTGGCTCGTATATTAATTGTACGCCCAAGGATGCAGCATGTTTACCTAAATGGTGTAAGCCTTCTGCAAGCCATCCCAATGCTTGTTCACGATTCACTCCACTCATTACATTTCCCTGCATGGATCCAATAATAGCTGGCGCTTGAAAGACCGCACCAAATGAAATCATTTTTTCTATAAATTCAATGGCCTTTTTTCTTATTACCTCCTCCGGATCTGTTAAGGTCCATCCATGAATTACTTTGCCAGCACCCGTTCCTACAGCAGCTATTTGAAGTTGGAATTTTTGTAATAACAATTGAGTGGCTTCCACCTCCAATGCATCTGCTGAAGCTGTAAATAATTCCACCGCATCAAATCCCAAGGAAGAAGCATGTGCCATACTTTGCTCCAAATGATCCCAATAAATCCAAGGACCAGATTTTATATTGGGAACCAAAGCAATCGTTGCACAAGATTTTATCATATTTTATAAATTAAAATCAACCATGATTTTTGTAATTCCTTTTGCATCTTTCGCCCAGCCTGCTAAGGCGTCTCCTGCATCATTGAGTGAAACTACTTTTGAAATAACTTCTTGTACAGGAAATTTACCTGCTTCTAAGTAAGCAATTACTTCCGGAAATTCATCTGTACAATTTCTGGATCCTACAATTTCAATTTCTTTGCGAACAAAAAGACCTGTATTAAATTCTACTGGCGATTTTGCATAACCAATACACACTACTCTACCCGTATACGCCACTTCCTCCACTGCTGCTCGATACGTGATGGTATTACCTACCGCTTCAATAATTACATCAGGACCATCCCCATGGGTGATGCGCATGAGTGCATCATGTAAATTTTCATTGTTGGTATTAATAGTATGCGCTACGCCTATTTTTTTTGCAATCTCCATTTTAGAATCATCAATATCAATCGCTATTACTTCAGCACCCCTGTTCACGGCAGAGGCAATGGCACCCATACCCACAATGCCGCAACCAATTACTGCCACTCGGTCTTGACTACTTATTCTGCCACGTGCAGCCGCATGAAAGCCAACTGTCAAAGGCTCTACCAACGCCAACTCTTTCAAAGAAAGTTGGGAAGAAACAAATAAATCTTGCCAATGGATGGTAATATAATGGGTCATTGCCCCAGGGCGTCTTACCCCCATGGTTTTATTATCTTGACATGCATTCCTTCTACCTTTTCTACAGGAAATGCATTTTCCGCAATTTAAATAGGGATAAACTGTAACCTTATTTCCAATTTTAAAGGTAGTAGGCACTTTAGTTCCCATCTGTTCAATAGTTCCTCCTACTTCATGTCCTAAAACATTTGGATATTCTTGTAATTCGAAAAGTCCTTTGAATCCATTTAAATCTCCACCACAAAATCCGACCATTCCAATTTTTAATAATACTTCATCAGGACCAGGAATAGGTTTTTCAATTTCTCGAAGCTCCGTTTGGCCAATGGCCGTTAAAAATAATGCCTTCATAATTTATATTAAGAACGTGGTATATTATTTTCGGCTTGCCCTTCAAACCACATTAAATTTTTAATAGGCGCTATTACTTCAGTCATCTCTTTTAAAATACCTTCGGGAATTTTAAAATCCACTGAAGCTACATTTTGTTGAATATTTATTAAACTATTCATGCCAACAATGGTAGTTGTAATCCCTGGGTGATCCATCGCATAGCGCATGGCTACATCACTTAGCCGAACTCCATATTTTTTACAAATGTCCAATAAGGCAGGTTGTACCGCCAAAATTTCTTTGGGAGCATTGTGCCAATCAGGAATAGTGGCATCGGATAAGACCCTTTGCAGGAGCGGCGCTGCATTCATTAAACCAAATTTTTTTTCTTTTGACAAAGGCACTAATTCATCATTTATTTCGTCTTGCAATAAATTATAATGCGCCCAAGATAAAACCGTATCCAATTCTACTTGCCTAGCAATTACTGCTAAATACCTTACGGGTAGTCCTGAAATTCCAATAAATCTTGCCTTGCCAGATGCTTTAATTTTTTCTATCGCAGGCATGGCTTCATTCAATATTTGCTCTTTGCTTACAAATTCAATATCATGCAATTGAAGTAAATCTACATAATCAGTTTGTAATCTTTGCAGTGATTCATCAATACTCGACATAATTCGTTTGGCAGAAAAATCGAAAGAACGTACATCATAGCGACCACATTTTGTAGCTAAAAAAATATCTTTCCTTTTGCCCAACAATGCTTTACCTAAACGTGTTTCGGCTAGTGTAATTCCATAAAAAGGAGAAACATCAAAAAAATTAACGCCGTGATCAATTGCATAATGTACCGTATCAATGCCTTCTTGTTCATCCCGCACATCAAAAATATTCCCAAGTGGGGAGGCTCCAAATCCTAAAATGGAGATGAGCTCGTTTGTTTTACCTAATTTACGGTATTCCATAATTGATTTTCAAGGAGGTTAAAAGGGTCCAAACAAATATAAAGTATTTTTATTTTGAAGTTAGTCCCTGCTACCTTCAAATTTTTAAGCACCCAATTCTGCCCTATGGTAACGTTAGTTGCTTTAACTTTAAGCAGTACAAAAGACTACAAAAACCTGCCACTAGTGCATAAAAAAACTCCGATTTCGTAAGATTTCGGAGTTTTTGTGGCTATTAACTAGCTAGATTGTGAACTGGCTGGGGCCGACCTCTTAAAACTAACTCTGCGAGAATCACTGTATTAGATTAGTAATCAATATTGTCAACCCAAAGACGAGCCAACTTCTGTTCTATTTTCATTCGATTTTTGGGGAATACCCAAGAAAAAGGGTGCGAGGCAACAGTTTTGTTGTGTTATTTATCATGTTTTCCATCAATTCTTTAAACTACCTTTAATTATATTTATTTTTTTACATCCTCCCCAGCATTAACATTATGGTTGAAGTTTTATATTTAGGTAGTATTTTTTGTGCATTATTGACAGTATTTATTTTATTGTTCAAGGAGAAGACGTATAAATCCTATGCCAATTATTTATTATCATTTTATTTTATATTTTACGTTGCATGTATTGTAGTATACCTATTAGTATTTACTGGATTAATTAATAAAGTACCCTACTTACATAAAGCATTAGGTCCATTAAATTATTTGATTCCAGCTTTATCCTACTTATATGTTAGAGCTGTATTATTTAATGAGAAAAGGTTTACATACAAAGATTTGCCTCATCTAATTCCTTCTATAATTGCATTGATTTCTTACATACCATATTATATACTACCTATTGCTGAAAAAGCCATTATTGTAAAGTCTATAGTTAATGATATGAGTATGGCTGATAAATATAACTTTGGGCTTATTCCAGAAAAATTATTTTTAATATTTATTCCAATACAAACAACATATTATGTAATTCTTCAATGGCGATTATTATTTCAATATAAAAAAAGTAACAAACAAATTGAAGTTCAGAATCAACTAGATATTATAATTAAATGGATTAAAATATTTAATGCTTCCTCTTCGCTTTTTGTTATAGGATATCTTATTTTAATTGCACTTGTTTTAAATATTCCAAATTCTTTTTATACTACAACAGGAATGGTTATTCCTGGTTTATGCTTGTCCATTAGCTTTTTTATTATAAGTAGTTATTTGTTAATTAACCCTTATGTTTTATCAGGGCTGCCTTTTATTAAGTACAAGGAAATCGAATCTGATCTATTAGAGAATGAAAGAAGTGAAGTGCTATTTATAGAAACTGATTATTCTAATGAAATTAAGTTGATTGACGACTATTTTATCCAAAAGAAGTCATTTCTTAAACAAGGACTTACTTTAGGTATAGTTGCAGTCGATTTAAATATCCCAGTTCGTGAACTCTCTTATATTATAAATAATTATTATACTACAAGGTTCAATGACTTTGTAAATAA
>Ga0209107_10001596_pt1 | contig 12705 bp, 12 predicted proteins | sample LakErihyJuly2011_2_FD_187460 | JGI IMG/M metagenome (GOLD analysis project Ga0209107, IMG submission 187460) | Freshwater microbial communities from dead zone in Lake Erie, Canada - CCB hypolimnion July 2011 (SPAdes) (version 2) | ecosystem: Environmental > Aquatic > Freshwater > Lentic >... | reverse complement strand
AGCAAAAGATTTTTCAACTCTATTTACAGATAGAAGTGACGCTTCGGGTACTGGGTATTTTGATCCCGCAACGTCGCACTATCGCGAAGAAATTGTGAAGCTCGCTCTTCGCCATGATTCTGATGTATATCTTCCTAAAATAATTGCACCATCATCATTTGGTGGCGAAACTTCAGGTGGAATTCCAATCGCTGCTGGAGCTGGAGATAATGCAGGCGCAGCACTAGGTCTGCAAGCAGAACCTGGTGATGTTGTTGTATCCCTTGGAACAAGCGGAACTGCATTTGCTGTTTCGCAAACTCCAACACACGATGCAAGTGGTGCCGTCGCTGGTTTTGCCGATGCGACTGGGCGCTTCCTACCCCTTGTGTGCACACTCAATGCTGCTCGTATTTTTGATGCAGCCGCTGCAATTCTTGGAAAGAGCCACGATGAAGTTGGTCAGTTAGCGTTATCTGCTGAACCTGGTGCACACGGACTCACTCTCCTGCCATATTTCGAAGGTGAGCGCACACCTAACCGCCCACACGCAACAGGTGTGTTTGATGGAATGAATATCTCTAATTCAAATCAACAAGATATTGCTCGTGCAATGATTGAAGGAATGCTTGCAGGACTCGCTGATGCAGTTGATGCACTCGTTGCACTTGGTGTAAATGTGAATCGAATTCTTCTCATCGGTGGCGCAGCAAAGAATCCTGCAATTGCGCCAATTGCAAGTGCACTCTTTGGCCGCGAAGTATTACTTCCTCCACCTGGTGAATATGTTGCTAATGGTGCAGCAAAACAAGCAGCATGGGCCCTACTTGGTGGAGCAACTGCGCCAACATGGGATCTCGGTGAGATTTCACGTCACACCGCAAAACCAACACCGCATGTGATGGAAAAGTATCGAAGCCTCAAAGCTCGTACGGAGAATTGGTAATCCATATCTTTTCAGGTACATTCGCGTAACAATGACGCGTCGTAACTGGATTCTTTTCGCTCTTACAGGTTTCTTATGGGGAATTCCTTACCTGCTTATTAAAGTTGCAGTACGCGATTACTCCCCTGCACTTGTTGTCTGTGGTCGAACACTCATTGGTGCAGCAATTCTCATTCCTATTGCAATGAAAATGGGCTCCCTGCGTTCAGCTCTTAAGGGAATTCGCTACGTAATCCCTTACGCATTCGCTGAAATGGTTGGTCCATGGATTCTTATTACCACTGCAGAGACAAGAATTACTTCTGGTCTTGCAGGACTTCTAGTTGCAACCGTCCCAATTTGGTCAACAATTCTCACATCTCTACACGGCGATAGAAGTGTGTGGAAGCCTCGTCGTTTATTCGGAATTGGCGTTGGTTTTATTGGAGTTATTGCCCTTGTTGGTATTGAAAGCATTACTGGAACGAGTGATCCGATAGCCATTGGTGCAGTAATTCTTGCTTCGGTCCTCTATGCCTTTGCAACTATTCGCGTGACTCGCGCACTTCCGGGGGTCTCGGGCATCGCAATCAATGGAGTTGCAATGTTGATTACTGGGATTTTCTATTTGCCACTAGCAATAGTCCAATGGCCAACCGAGACTCCATCTGCAGCATCTACATATTCACTTATTTCCCTAGGTGTATTTTCAACTGCAATAGCCTTTGCGCTCTTCTTTATAGTTATGGATGAGATCGGACCTGCTCGTGCATCCCTTGTTACTTACATGAACACCGCTGTTGCCGTTATTTTGGGAGTAATCATTTTGTCCGAGCCGCTAACTCTTGGCATTATCGTTGGACTTCCACTTGTATTAGTCGGCTCCTACTTTGCAAGCAAGAAATGACTCTATGGACACTTCCCAAGTAAGAGAGATTATCGCTTCACATGTTTCGAAAACCCGCATATATTCTTCGCATGAGCACATCGGCTCTATTGATTCTTTCGGTAAGAACACAAGTCCTTGGTTCCCAGTAGATATCAGACCTGCACTACTTCCATCAGCAACATCACTCCTTGACTTATTGTTCTCTCCGTATACAACTCCTCAACTGAAAGCGATGGGAGCTATCTACCCACCTGATAGTGCCTTTACAGATGATGACGCTTTCTTGGAAGCAATGGAAATTCTTCGTCCGATTATAAAATCTAATTCAGGTATTGGTGTTTTAGTTTGCCTCGATCGTGGGCTCAAAATTCTCTACGGGATTGGTTTGAACGAAGCACTTTCAAGTTCAAATAAGGATTTATTATTGGAATTGAATTCCAGTATCAAGGGTAAGTATTCTGATTACTTTCCATGGTTTAGTGAGGTAATGGAGAAGACAGGCACTGACTCACTTCTCAAACCAGTACACCCTGAGTTCTTTCTTAGTGATTCGCTGAAAGAAAATGCTGGAGAATTACGCTATTCGATTCCAATCATGAGAATTGACTCATTAGTCGGCTTCCAGCACGATGAAAAGATTCTAGATTTTGCAGGCGTTGAACGGGCAGCAGGATTTGCTATCAAAAATTCTTCAAATCTGGATGAAATGATTACTTGGTTTTTTGGAGTTTGTGACACCTTTGAGGTTCGTTCTCTCAAGCAACTTCAGGCTTATTCACGCCCTCTCTCGGTTTGCAATAGTACGAGAGAAGAAATGTCTAAAGCTTTAGACACAGTAATTGCTGCTCGTGGAGATGGGGCTCTTGCAAAATATCGCGATGAGGCCCTCATTGTTCAAAATTACATCCTACGTAGAATCTTAGAAGAGGCCGATTTACGTTCTTTGCCTTATCAAATTCATACGGGGATGACCAATTTATCTCAATCAAATCCTGCTCAGCTAGAGTCAATGATCCAGCAATATCGAAATATTTCTTTTGTTCTCCTGCATGCATATCCATTCATCTCAGAAGCAAGTTATTTAGCGAGAACTAATCCAAATGTTTGGGTAGATACCTCTTGGCTAGTCTTGCAGTCTCCTGAAATTTTGCAGATTGCGCTAAAGGAATACATCGGGATGGTTCCAGCAGACCGTATTTTCTCATCAATAGATTCAATTTCATTGGAAGAGTACACGGGTGGAATTGCACTTACCCGCAGTATCTTGATTGATGTTTTGACTGAGAAAGTTGAGAGTGATTTTCTCGATATTGAAGAGGCTCTCTATATTTCTGAAAGGATTCTCGGCGGAAACTGTAAACAGCTCCATCGACTCTAAATTAGTTTTTCTCTCCAAAGCCAAGTTTTTCTAGAAGTTTTGGATCTCTCTGCCATTCTTTAGAAACCTTAATGTGGAGCCCAAGAAAAATTCGAGCTCCTAGTTCGCGTTCAATATCAGCGCGTGCACGAATACCAATATCTTTGAGGCGCTCACCTTGATGTCCCAAGAGAATCGCTCTCTGTGAATCGCGTTCCACATGGATCGTTGCATGAATATCAAAGAAGGGACGTGAACCTTTTTCTTCACGCTCTGAAATCTCATCAATGGTAACCATAATTGAATGTGGTAATTCTTCGCGGGCATCACGCAGTGCAGCTTCGCGAATAAGTTCGCAAATGAGTTGTTCACTACCTTGATCACTTGTCATCCCTGCTGGGTAATACTCAGGTCCTTGTGGAAGATTTTTTCCAATGAGTTCGCTCAGTAAATCTATCTGTTCGTGAATCGCAGCAGAGACGGGAATAATTTCATCCCATGTAAAGCCCTTTGCTAAATCCATAATTCCTGCAAGGCGAAGTGCTAATTTTTCTTTTGATAGCAGATCTGTCTTTGTAATAACTGCGAATTTCTTAGCCTTTGGATGCTTCGCAATCTCAGCAGCAAGATAGACATCTCCGGCACCTGATGTCTCATCGGCAGGAATACACATAAGTACTAAATCAACAGAATCCATGCTCTCACCAACGACTGCATTGAGGCGATGACCAAGGAGCGTCTTTGGCTTATGAATTCCTGGTGTATCTACAAGTACTGCTTGAAACTCTGGGCGGTGAACAATGCCGCGGATTGCATTACGAGTTGTGTTGGGATGATGGGAGGTAATTGCAATTTTGCTACCAACGAGTGCATTAATAAGAGTTGATTTTCCAACGTTTGGGCGGCCAACTATGGCTACAAAGCCCGAACGGAATTCACTCATGGACTTATTCTCTCATTGAAAGCTGGAGACAAACTCCATTGCATCAGGCACTGATGTGACTATCTCTGCTGCTCGCTCTCCAATAAGTCGATGACAACCTTCACTTGTTGGCGAATTTATCGGACCCGGAATTGCCATTACTGGTCTCATCAACTCTGCTGCATCACGGGCAGTGCGAAGTGATCCGCTTCGAAATGCTGCCTCAACAACAAGTGTTGCCTTGGAAAGGGCAGCAATGAGTCGATTGCGTGTTAGAAAGCGCGCAGGTATTGCATGCACTCCCGGCATTACTTCGCTAATGATTGCTCCGTTTTCCAATATTTGCTCAAAGAGTCGCGCGTTGCCAGCGGGATAGTTGATATCTAGGCCGGTTGCAACAACTGCGATAGTTATTCCTTCTGCGATAACTGCGCCTTTATGAGCATGAGTATCTATTCCATAGGCACCGCCACTGACTACTGCCCATTCACGATCAACAAATCCTGCAGCGAAATCACTAGCTATTCGCATTCCATAAGGAGTTGGATTTCTTGTTCCGACAATAGCAAGGGATAAATTAGTTAAAATGTTTGAATTACCTTTGACGGTGAGGGCTATTGGGGGGGCTACTAAATCATCTACTTGATGAGGCCAATCACTATCTTCTGGCGTGAGAAATTGAAAATGCGCTCTCTCTATTTTCTCTAGGATGAGATTTGGATTCGCACTCTGAATTTTTGAAACTATTCTTTCAAGTTTTACGCTTTCATAAATCCCTGCAATAGCTCCCTCATACACATCCAGTGCGCTACTTTTGCGGATTTCAGAGCACCAAAAAGATGAGCCCCCTTCAATGCATGTAAAAAGAATTGCCCGCGCTTCACGCTCATTCAACTCGAATTGCCTTCCCACTGGTTACGACTTTTGGTATGAGGGCGAGGGTAAGGATTTTTGAAATCTCACTTGAATAAGTTTTGATTGTATGTGGGTATTAGCCTTTGTTGATAAGAGCTGCAATATTTGCAAAAGAACGACGATGCTCAATTATTGGTCCATGTTCATTGAGTGCTTTCGTATGCGCTGCGGTGATATATCCCTTGTGGCCAGCGAGGCCGTATAGAGGAAATTCTTTATCCATCTCACGCATGATTCGATCTCTCGTAACTTTGGCAATAATTGATGCAGCACTAATCGAAACTACAACTTGATCACCTTTCCACACTGCCAAATTAGGAAGCCCCAGTCCCTCAATGGCATAACCATCTGTTAGTACATATGCAGGTACTTGATCTAAGCCTTGAACTGCTCTGCGCATTCCATCCAGGTTTGCTGCATGAACGCCGCGTGCATCGACTTCCTTTGCGGGAACAATAATCACACTTACCGATGCAGCAATGCCCATAATCAATTCATAAATGGCATCGCGTTTATTTTCTGGAATCTCTTTCGAATCTCGAACAGGCGCTAACTCGGTCGCAAAGGGGTCTTTCAAGATAACACTTGCAATAACGAGTGGGCCTGCGCAAGCACCACGACCAGCTTCATCGACTCCGGCAATAGGTGAAATGTCTGCCTCTATGAGAAGTTGTTCGATTACTTTCATTGCAGACTACTTCAGGGAATTAGTACCGCTAATAATTTTCAAATTTTTTAAAGGCCAAATAACAGCGACTACACGACCTGTTAGTCGATTCAATGGAACCATGCCTTTGTTGATGTCATCTTGGTGGTAACGAGAATCAGCACTTGCACCGCGATGATCACCCATTACCCAGATCTTGCCTGCAGGCACCGTGACATCGAAGTTCAAATCACTTGGATCATTTCCTTCAAAGATATAAGGCTCAGTTGATTCCTTGCCATTGATTGTTAGCTTCTTATTCTTATTGCAACAGATAACTCTGTCTCCACCAATACCGACAACGCGCTTTACAAGGTATTGCTTGGCGGGGTTGGGGAGCACGCCGAGAGCTACTAATCCCTCACGTATTTTTTCAACTACAAATGGTGACTCCGAAGTAAATGGCTCTGATAACCAATTAGCTGGATCACGAAAAACGACAATATCTCCGCGATGTATAGAGCGTGAGATAAATGGAATCTTATTGACAGCAACGCGATCTTTGATTTGTAGAGTATTTTCCATCGAGCCTGAAGGGATATAGAAAAATTGGACTAAGAAAGTTTTGATAAGCAACGAAACAATTAATGCGACAACTACAAGTATTGGGAACTCCTTGAGGAGTGAACCCTTACGAGGCATAGAAGGTGTTATTCGGTTGCTGGTTTTTCTTCTGCTGCTGCCTCGGCAACTGGTGCCTCTTCAGAAACAGCTTCAGCAACTGGCGCTTCAACGACTGCTTGCGCAACAGGTGCCTCAATAACTTCTTCAACAACTACAGCTGCAGCCACTGCTGCAACGATTGGTTCTGGAGTAGAAAGAATTCCATCGCCGTAACCTTCAACGCCATCGCGCTTTTCGCGAATCTTTGCAGCCTTACCGCGAAGATCGCGTAGGTAATAAAGCTTGGCGCGACGTACTTCGCCTTTCTTTACTAATTCAATTTTTTCAATCACTGGTGTGTGAACTGGGAAAGTACGCTCTACTCCAACACCGTATGAAACTTTACGGATTGTAAATGTTTCGCGAACGCCATCGCCTTGGCGACGGATAACGATTCCTTGGAAGACCTGAAGACGGCTCTTGCTACCTTCGATAACGCGAACATGAATCTTGAGCTCATCTCCTGCACGGAATTGCGGAATGTCTTTGCGCAGTGAAGCTGCATCTACGGCATCAAGAATGTTCATTGTCGTCCTCTAATCGATACTTATTTAGGTTCAAAGCCCGGACTCGGTGGAGCCGTGCAGACTGCGTATCTTGCCACAGGAAGGGCTCTGAGCGTAAATCGGCTAAATCGCGAGCGTAGCTCTGAGCACTTTATGTAGGTGTGGACCAGCGGCCAGCGATGTTGCAGGAATGCGTCCTTCTTGGGTTGTAACGATTGCCCCTGCCTCTGTGGCGATGAGTGCCCCTGCTGCAAGATCCCATTCTTTGAGGCCAGATTCAAAATAAGCATCAAGTGAACCCATTGCAACGTGGCAGAGATCAACTGCTGCTGCCCCATTGCGACGCATATCGCGAATAAGTGGAACGAGTGCACGCATATGTTCAACTTGTGAAATTCGATCATCAACATCGTATGCAAAACCAGTTGCTATAAGTGCACGATCTAATTCAATTGGATCATTGCAACGAATGGGGCGGCCATTGAAAAATGCGCCTCCACCTTTGCTCGCATGCCACACAGAATTTATTGTTGGAGCAACGACAACTCCTACTAATGTTTCGTCTTCATTTTTTGCAGCAATACTTACATTCCACCCTGGTAGGCCATATAAATAGTTGACTGTTCCATCGAGTGGATCAATAACCCACGTAATCCCACTTGTTGATTCTTTGGAAGATCCCTCTTCGGCGATGATTCCATCATGAGGGCGAGCCTTGAGAATGGCTGAAACAATGAGATCTTCACTTCCTTTATCCATTTGTGTCGCAATATCAATAGCAGTTGATTTTGATACGAGTTCAAAAGATGCAGGTCGATTCATCAGAAAATCACCCGCTGATACACCTATTGATTGTGCAAGTTCAAGCAATTCTTTGGTCTCAGACACATCCACAACCTTACCTCTTCACATAGAATCGCCCCATGTTCTCGGCATACACAACCCTGTTTAGAACACCCGGGGGCATGAAATTTTCGATCGCCGGCTTTATTGGTCGAATGCCGATTTCAATGGAGGGCTTGGCCCTTATTTTCGTAGTTGTGGCTGCAAGTGATTCCTATGCACTCGCTGGTCTTTTGAGTGCAATTGCTGAAATCACAAAAACAGTCGCTACTCCCTTTTGGTCTCGCCAAGCTGATCGATATGGGCAACGAAAAGTACTTTTATTCATTGTTCCAACGCGCACAATTCTGATGGCTTTTTTTATTATTTGCGTACTGAACTCAACACCTATTTGGAGCTGGTTTCTCACAATCATTTTGGCCGAACTCACAACCATTAATGCAGGCGGCATGGTCCGTATTCGATGGCTCTATGTTTTGAATAAGACCAAAGCCGATCACCACCTCATCAATACTGCCTATTCCTACGAATCACTCATAGATGAGTTTGTCTTTATTTTTGGCCCGATGATTGCCACCGTATGTGCCACTTCTATTCATCCTGCCGCCGGATTGATTGCTGCACTCTTCTTCTTCTGTACTGGGCTTCCAGCACTTGCACTTCAAAAAAATACAGAGCCACCGCTTACTCCACGTGTTGAGGGCGAACCACATCCTGCGGTCTTGCGAAATATTGTGGTTCAAGCAGTTGCGCTACCTACAGCAATACTTGGAGGTTTCTTTAGCTCTGTCTCTATTTGCGTAGTTAGTTTCACCGAAGTTCGTAATGCGCAAGGACAGACCGGAATACTCCTTGCATTATGGGCTGGTGGCAGCGCAGTATCTGCAATCATTTTCGGAGTTGTGAAGTGGAAATCCACGCCAGCATTTCGTTATTTGGTCACATTATTTTCTCTGACCATACTGGCAATTCCTTTTTTATTCGTGACAAGTATTCCTCTTTTGGCTCTCGTGCTATTTATCAATGGTCTTGCAATTGCACCAATTCTTATCACTGGATATGCCATTGTTGGAAAAGCAGTGCCAGAAGCACAGCTCACTGAAACATTGGCGTGGGTCACAGCTGGAATGCCAATTGGTGGAGCAACTGCAAGTGCACTCGCTGGTTGGATAATTGATAATCATGGTGCAGAAACTGCATTCTGGGTTCCAATGGGCTTTATGGTCGCTTCCCTTTGTGCCACGCTGGCCTACTTCTCAACGTATAAGGCTCTCATCAGTTACCCTCAGCACCGTGACTGAACTAAGAATCAATGGCCGAAGTGATGATGGCCTCTCCCTAAATCTTTTAGATGCCGATGGGAAAGAATTCACTGTTCGCATAAATGAGACTTTGCGTTCAATAATAAATCAACAAAGGCTTGCAGTTGTTCCAGAAGCAGATGAGCCAGTAATTAGCATTGCTGAGATTCAACGCAGATTGCGCGCAGGAGAGTCAGTAGAAACACTTTCTCGTGAAAACAATATTTCTTTAGAAAAGATCGAACGATTCTCTGGACCAATCTTGCAAGAGCGTATTTACATCATTGATCAAGCACAACAGATAGCAATCCGTAAAGAGAGCGGACGTGACCCTGTTGGCCTCCTTGGTGTTGTAATTTCTCGCTTAGCTCCACGCAATATTGATAGCGCTCAACTCGAATGGAACACATGGCGCCATGAAGATGGAACATGGACTCTAGAGCTTCACTATCCGAATTCATCTGGTCGTGGACAAGCTCAGTGGAACTTTGACCCAACGCGTCGCACAATCAATTCACTCGATGAGAATGCGCGTTGGATGATGGGCGATGAAGCACCTGTTCGCACAACTCCAGAACATGGTCTTGTGCACACGGAAGCGCCTTACCCGGTTAGATCGCTCGAACCAGTTGAGCCTTTGCGTGAAACGCCTCGCCTTGCAGTTATTCGTGAAGAACCAGATGACGAAGCAATAAAGGATGGCATTACTGCTAGAGCTAAGGTTCCTAGCTGGGATGAAATTATGTTTGGTATCAAGAAAGATGACGAATAAAACTAGTTCAACGTTGTTGTAAGTAACGGAACTTGGCTTTCAATCTCGCTATTTCCACCATGGTGTCCCACCATCGCACCCTCTTTATCTTCGCGAGATTGCTCTATAAGAACAACGCCGCCTTGAGCAACTGCAATTACTTCACCCATTCGATCAAATGATTCTTGTGATATCTGGCTACCAAAGAGTTGAGCCTCAATAGCCTCTTCTCGGGTAAACACTTGCGCATCCTCTTTGAGGAATTCACGCCATTGCGTAGCAACTTCATCGCGTGCTGCTTTGCTATCGCGAGAAGAGTCCAAGTAGAGGTGGCGGGCTCGTGGTTCACCAGCAATGACAGAAATTCCCTCTATAAGAGGATTATCAATACCAATAATTATCTTTTTTGTAGCACTCACCATTCCGTGATCTGCAGTTAGCCAGATGCGAGTTTTACTTGGCAGTTCTTTGACTAATGATGCATACATCGCATCAATCATCGAAAGTGCAGCAATCCATTTCTCAGAGCCAACTCCATCACTATGGCCTGCAACATCTAAATCATTGACATAGAGATAAACAAAAGAAGGTGTGGGTTTGAGAGCAGCTTTAGTTTGGGCGATCATATCTGCTGCAATATTTGCGCCTAGGTATTGTGCGCCGCGAAACACTGCTTGGGTAAATCCAGAATTTTCATATCTCTTTGCTGCCACGTGTGAGACTGAAATTCCAGCTTGCGTGCCTTTTTCAAAGAGCGTTGGTACTGATTGCCAATTGATGGGATCAACTCGTTCATCCCATTTGAGTGCATTGAGAATACGACCACCGCTTCGTGGGACTTGAACTGTGTAACCCAACATTGCGTGCACCCCAGGTAGTTCCCCTGTTGTCAGCGTTGCCAAACTTGTTGCTGTAGTTGATGGAAATGAAGTCTGAATCTTTCCAAAATTGTGTAATCTAGAAATTGCAGGAGCAAATTCGCCATACTTTTCAATTGCATCAGCGCCAAGGCCATCGATTAGAAATAGTAATTCGCGACCGCCGGGGCTCTCCCCCATACCAAGGAAATCCTGTGCGCCATCTAAAGACAAAGATGCAAATATCGATGGAGTTATTTGCGATAAATGCACAGGCATATCTTCTCATTGAATCGATTATTCTTCATTGGCACTAATGAGATGAAGTAATCAAGGCGCGCCCACCTGTTGGTACCAAGATTTAGCTACTCCTCTTGGCAGAATGCCCTCCATGGCTACTGCGAAGACTCCCGCGAAATCAGCGGCAAAAGGTAAGAAAGTAATCGGACCTAAACCTGGAGAATTTCCAGGAAAGATCGTTGATATTGATGTATCAACTGAAATGTCTGAATCCTTTCTTGAATATGCATACTCAGTTATTTACTCACGCGCACTTCCCGATGCACGCGATGGTTTGAAACCTGTACACCGTCGCATCTTGCATCAGATGGCAGATATGGGTCTGCGCCCTGAACGAGGACATGTAAAGAGTGCTCGTGTAGTCGGTGAAGTGATGGGTAAGTTGCACCCACATGGTGATGGCGCAATCTATGACGCACTTGTTCGTATGGCCCAATCTTTTTCAATGGGTCTTCCACTCATCGATGGTCACGGAAACTTTGGTTCACTCGATGCAGGTCCTGCAGCGATGCGTTACACAGAAGCACGACTTGCAACTGCTGCAATGGCAATGGTTGCCGAAGCCGATGAAGACACTGTCGACTTTGGGCCAAATTATGATGGCCAGATTTTAGAACCACTCGTATTACCTGCTGCTTATCCAAATCTTCTCGTCAATGGTGGCTCAGGTATCGCAGTTGGCATGGCAACAAATATGGCACCTCACAACTTAGGTGAAGTAATTGCTGCAACAAAGCATCTCATTGATAATCCAAAAGCCACTATCAATCAATTGATGAAATTTGTGCCAGGTCCAGATTTTCCAACTGGTGGAGAACTAGTTGGCCTCGAAGGTGTGCGCGAGGCCTATGCAACAGGTAAGGGATCTTTCAAAGTCCGCGCAACAGTTGAAATCAATAAGGTTACATCTCGCAAAATGGGAATTGTTATCAAAGAACTTCCATTTACTATCGGCCCAGAAAAGGTCGTTGAGCGAATTGCTGACTTAGTAAAGGCAAAGAAGATCCAAGGAATTAGCGACATCATTGATCTCTCCGATGGCCAGACAGGCACAAATGTTGTCATCGAACTCAAGAATGGCTTTGAACCAGAGAATGTTCTCGAACAACTCTTCAAACTCACTCCTATGGAAGATGCCTTCTCAATCAATGCCGTGGCACTTGTAAAGGGAAAGCCACAGACACTTGGACTAAAAGAACTTCTTCAAGTCTTTATTGAGCACCGGATCGAAGTTGTTCGCCGTCGATCCGAATTCCGTAAGGCAAAAGCTCAAGCACGACTCACTCTCGTTGATGGCCTTCTCAAAGCAATTATCGATATCGATAAAGTAATCAAAATTATTCGCAGCAGTGATGATGCATCAACTGCAAAAGAATCACTCATCAAGGGTTTCAAACTCAATGATGAACAAGCAACCTACATCTTGGATATGCCACTTCGTCGATTGACAAAGATGAGCAAACTCGAACTCGAAAGTGAACAAAAGGAGCTTGCAAAAACCATTGCCGCCCTTGTTGCTCTTCTCAAGAGCGAAGAGAACATCAAGAAACAGGTCTCTGATGAACTCACAGCAGTCGGTAAATCATTTGCAATCCCTCGTCGCACGCGAATCGGCAAAGCCTAATTTCGTATAACTTCTAGGCTGTGGGAGACTTCGTCAAATGATCTCCACACAGGCTCTTGAATTGCGTGCTGGGGCAAGACTCTTAGTATCTGGCGTCACTGTTCGCATCAATCATGGAGACCGCATTGGATTCGTTGGTCGAAATGGTGCTGGTAAAAGTACTCTCG